>Ga0335069_10001268_pt1 | contig 40782 bp, 26 predicted proteins | sample Lox_Sample_11_FD_206714 | JGI IMG/M metagenome (GOLD analysis project Ga0335069, IMG submission 206714) | Soil microbial communities from Loxahatchee National Wildlife Refuge, Florida, United States - Lox_Sample_1.1 | ecosystem: Environmental > Terrestrial > Soil > Wetlands | place: USA...
AGCCCGAGGTGGTGTTGATGGATATCCACCTGCCCAATATGTCCGGCATCGAATGCACGCGCCGCCTCAAAGAACTCTGCCCGGATCTCCAAATCCTCATGCTCACCGTCTATGAGGACAACGAGCGTATCTTCAACGCCCTCAAAGCTGGCGCGGGCGGCTACCTCCTCAAGCGCGCGGACCCCGCCGACATTCTCCACGCTATCCAGGACGTCAAGCAGGGGGGCGCTCCCATGAGCAGCCAGATTGCCCGCCGCGTCGTCCAGTCATTCCGCGAGGGCGCCAAGAACGCGCAGAAGGTCGAGGCCCTCTCCGAGCGCGAGGAGGAAATCCTGCAGCATCTCTCCAAAGGGTATTCCACCAAGGAAATCGCCGACCGACTATCAGTGAGCGTGAACACTGTCCGCACACATCTGCAGCACATCTACCACAAGCTCCATGTGCGCTCCCGCACCGAGGCCGTGGTCAAGTTCCTGCATTGATCAGGACTAAGCCCGCATTACCAAAATCATCCGTTTGGATGATAGACGGTCGTCACCCGGTGCGCGATGCTCGCAACACGGAAAGCAGAACTAACACGATCATGAAAGCCAAACTCATTCCTGCTATTGGACTCCTGTTCCTCGGCGCGAGCCTCGCCCGAGCAGACTTTAATCCCATCCCGCTGACACCTGGCAGCTACAACCAGGACATGGTAGTCGAGCAGAGCGCGCCGCCCGCGCCGGCTTCGCTGACGACCGCCACCCTGGACAGCGGCACCGGCAACTCCGGCAACACCTGGTACGAGCGCGGCTACAACACCTCCGATCTGGCAAGCGGTCTGCCGCCGCACGGCACGACGTTTACCAGCACCTCTCAAGCCGACCACTCGTATGCCATGGCGCCGGGCTATTGGTCCAACGACGCCATCCTGATCGCCTCCGATGTTAGCAGCGCCACGATCACCCTAACGCCAGCCAATCCCTACTCCAAGCTCTCCTTCCTCTCCAGCGCCGGCCACGGGCCGGTGGTGGTCAATTACACGGTGCACCACGCAGACTCCACGACCGAGTCGGGCAGCATCTCGGTGCCGGACTGGTTCGGCAGCGGCACACTCGCCCTGGGCGTTGGCGGGCGTGTGGACGTCGGCAGCCAAAGCATCCAGGACTTCGGCGCCGGCGGCCTCCCGTACCTCTTTTCGCAGGACATCACCCTGACGGACACCGCCAGCGCGGTGATGAGCATTGATCTGTCCTACGTCTCGGGCGGCAGCGCCTGCATCCTGGCTCTCAGCGGCTCGACGGGCGGGGCGTTCACCCCGATTACCTTCACGGGCTACAACGAAGACATGGTCGTGGAAGCCACGGGCGTCCTGCATGGCGCCTACACGACCGCTTCGATGGATGGCGGGACCGCCAACAACGGCGACAGTTGGTACGAGCAGGGCTACAACGCATCCGCGCCCTCGACCGGCCTGCCCGCGGCGGGCTCGACCTTCGTCAGCCAGGCCGCCGGCGACCACAACTACACAATGGCGCCAAGCTACACGGCCAACAACGCCGCCTTCATTGACGGGACGCACAGCGCCACCCTCACGCCGGCTGCCCCCAATGCGTTTTCTGCTCTGTCCTTGCTGACTGCCGCCGGCAACGGGCCCGTTGGCGTTGACTACAAGGTGCATTACGCGGACGGCACCACGGAGATAGGCTACTTGAGCGCGCCGGACTGGTTCTTCAACAATCCTGTGACGTATGTCGCGAATGGCCGCGTGGACGTCAACAGCGGCGCATTCGATAGCGTCAATGGCAACAACCCCAGGCTCTACTCGGTGGACATCGCCCTGGGCAACCCAGGCAGCGCGGTGACCAGCATTGACCTCAGCTACGACCCCGGCAATTCCGGCGGCCGCGTGGCGGTCATGGCCCTGAGCGGGCTGCCCACCTTCTCCTCGCCCACGGCCCCCTTCAACGCGGCGGCCTCGCCTCTCGTGCAGACCCAATATGTGGGCGGCACGGCGACCTTCTCCGTGACGGCCTCCGGCACCCCGCCACTCTCCTATCAATGGCTCAAGGGCACTTCGGCCCTGGGCGGGAAGACCGGCGTTAGCTTGAGCCTGGCCGGCCTGGCCCTGGGCGACGCCGGCAGCTATTCCTGCATCGTCAGCAACAGCACCGGCCTGACGGCGACCAGCGGCGTCGTGGTCCTCACCGTTCTCTCCCTGCCGCTCGGCTATTCGGGCACGACGCTCGGCGACCAACCGCTCGCGTATTACCGGCTGAATGAACCCGGGCCGCTGCTCGTGCAAGTGGCGACGAACCTCGGCAGCTTCGGCGCGTCCGGCAATGGCACTCACTTCCCCGGTCTAACCCACCAGGTGCCCGGCGCCATTGTCGGCGACCCTGACACTGCGGCTGAGTATTCGGCCATTGACCCGGTCTCGGACGATGGCGCGGTTTCCACCATTGTGCCGTACCTCCCGGCCTTGAATCCGGCCGCCTCGTTCTCGGTCGAGCTCTGGCTGAAGCCCACGGTGCAAGGCAACTTGGGCAACGCCCAGGCTCCGCTGAATAACCAGTATAATGACGGCAGCGGCAACCGCTTCGGCTGGGACTTCTTCCAACGGGCTGCCGCCAACCAGACGCCCGACTCCCACGGCCCGGGTTATAGCTTCCGCATGTTCAACGGCACTGCCGGGAGCGAGGACCAGACTACTGTCTTCAACATCACCGGCGGGAACTACGTGGTCGGCCAATGGAGCCACCTGGTCGCCGTCTATGATGCGACCGTGCCTTCGGCAACCCTCTACCTGAACGGGCAGCAAGTTGCCCAGAGCGCCGGCGGCAATGGGTCGTACGTCCCGAACCCTGCTTCGCCGTTCTCAATCGGCGGCTACCCCGATTCGAGCCAAAACCCGTTCATCGGCCCCTTGGACGAAGTGGCCATCTACACGAACGCGCTGACGTCGGACCAGGTCCTCGCGCATTACGAAAACGGCACCAATGCCGCCCGCGTTGTGTCCTACCCCTCCCTGATCACCGGGGACGGCGCGGTCGAATACCTGCGGTTGGACGAACCGGCGCGCAACGTCGCCTGGAACTACGGCAGCCTCGGCTCCCTTGCCAACGGGACCTATGCCAACGCCCAGCCCGGCGCCATCGGACCGCGCGCGCCCGTCTTCCCGGGCTTCGGCGCCGGCAACCTCGCGGGCTCATTCAACGGCACGAATACCTACGTCGAACTGGAGAATCCCCCGGCGCTGAACTTCACCGGCCCGATCTCGCTCGAAGCCTGGATTCAGCCCGCTCCGACCCAGAACTCCGAGGCCTATATCCTCGCGCACGGATATAACGACATCGGCACAGGCGAGGTGGTTCTGCGCATTCAGAACGGGAGCTATTTTGCCGGCTCGTATAATGGCAACAACCATGGCGCGTCCTTCACCGTGCCCGCCGCGGACCTCGCAGGTAAGGCCTGGGTGCACCTGGCCGGCACCTACGACGGCGCGCATTGGAACCTGTACCGCAACGGCGTGCTCGTGGCCTCCGCCGCCGATTCCACCGGGGCGGTGCTCGTGAACAACGCCAACTGGGCCATCGGCGCCCGTGGCCGCTGGAAGCGCGAGACCGGGCTCGTGGACCCGGGCCAGGACACTCGCATGTTCACGGGGATCATTGACGAAGCCGCCATCTACAACTTCGCACTGACGCCCAGCCAGGTTCAGGCTCATTACGCCAAAGCCGTGCAGCCCCTGGCGATCAGCCTCTCCGGCGGGCAGGCGACCCTGACGTGGCCCCTTGGGCTGCTCCTCGAGGCCACGAACATCACCGGCCCGTGGACCACGAACATGAGCGCCGCGGCGCCCTCTTACCTGACGCCTGCCTCCAGTCCCCGGAAGTTCTATCGAGTGCAGTTCTGAGGCTGGGCTTACCCCCAAATCTGCCTGTCCAACGACCGCAACTGAATGGCCTCCGAGATGTGGTCGGGCAGGATACGCTCTGACGCGCCCAGGTCGGCAATGGTCCGTGCCACCTTCAATATCCTGTCATAGGCCCGCGCGCTTAGGTTGAAGTCGGACATCGCAAACTGAATCAACCCCTTGGCCGTCTCATCCAACTCGCAGAACTGCTTCAGCTCCCGCGTCCCCATGCGGGCGTTGCAGGTCACCTTCGGGCGGCCTTCAAAGCGCTTTTGCTGGCGCCGGCGCGCCTCGATCACCCGCTGGCGGATGGCCGCCGAGGGCTCGCCCGTGCGCTCCGCGCTGATCTCCCTGAATTGCACCGGCGGCACCTCGACGTGCAGGTCAATGCGGTCCAGCAACGGCCCGGAGATGCGGCCCAGGTAATTCTGGATTTCGCGCGGCGAGGAACTGGACTCGCCTGGCATCTTGCCGTCCGGGGTGGGGTTCATAGCTGCCACGAGCATAAACTCCGCAGGGAAAGTCATCGTGCCCGCGGCGCGCGAGATAGTCACCCGTCCGTCCTCCAGCGGCTGGCGCAATGTCTCCAGCACGCTGCGCTTGAACTCGGGCAACTCGTCCAGAAACAGCACGCCGTGATGCGCCAGCGAGATTTCGCCCGGGGTAGGGTTGATGTTCCCGCCGAGCAAGCCCGCGTCGCTGGCGGTGTGGTGCGGCGCGCGGAACGGACGTCTCGTGACCAGCGCCTGGCCGGGCTTCAGCAACCCCACGATGCTGTGAATCTTGGTGGTCTCCAGCGCTTCCTCCAGCGTCAACGGAGGGAGGATGGTCGGCAGGCGCTTGGCCAGCATGGACTTGCCCGTGCCTGGGCTGCCCAGCAGCAGCGCGTTGTGCCCGCCGCTGGCCGCGATCTCGAGCGCCCGCTTCACCGACTCCTGGCCTTTCACGTCCGCAAAGTCCAGGTCCTCCTCAGTGGGCTGGTCGAAAATGCTCGCAATATCCACCACCGTCGGCGCGATCTTGAGTTCCCCCTCCAGGAAGCCCACCGCCTCCCGCAGGTTGCGAATGGCGATGACCTGCAGGCCGGTCACCACCGCCGCCTCAGCCGCGTTGTCCACCGGGACGAGCACGCCGCGCCTGCCATCCGCTCGTGCCCGGATCGCAATCGGCAGCACTCCTTTAACCGCCCGCACGCCGCCATCCAGGGCCAGTTCGCCAATCATGACAAAGTGGTCCAACTGGTCGGTCTCGATCTGCTCGCTGGCCGCTGCCATGCCAATCGCAATGGGCAGGTCGAAGCTCGGCCCCTCCTTCTTCACGTCGGCTGGCGCCAGGTTGATCGTCGTCCGCCCAAAGGTGAAGCTGAACCCGGAGTTGATCAGCGCCGTCATCACCCGGTCGCGCGATTCCTTAACCGCCGCGTCAGGGAGCCCCACGATGACGATCACCGTATCCCCGTAGCCCGCATTGACCTCGACCTCAACCGGATACGCTTCGATGCCGTTCACGGCAGCGGAGCAGACCTTGGACAACATGAGTCAAGTCTTGTGCGAGTCCCCCGCCCAGCGCAATCAGTATTTTTGGCTCTTGAACGCGGCACCGGCCTCTCGGCTGGTTGGCTCGGCGAAAGAACTCTGCATTACACGCTTGACTTCCGGCCCCGGGCAGTGAGCCTTTTGTTCGCAATATTCTTGAGACTATGCACTGGAAAGAGGCATACGACTGGCGAAAGCACCGGAATAGGATGTGGGGAGAGGGCGCCCAACCTGACGAAACCCGAGACGAAAGGCTCGATCCCCACTCGGTCTACTTTGTGCGCGCGTGCTCGTTTCAATTCGAATTCCACAGTTTGGACCAACTGCAAGCGTGTTTGGAGTACTTCAGCCGCAAGGTTCAGCCGACGTCGCGAATACCACACAATGAGTTGCGCAATTGTGGCGGCGACCACTCCGAAATGCAGCGATGGTTTGAGAGGCTTCCAATGAAACTGATGGATAATCACCGCAGGCCCAGAATCGTGTCAGCCCTGCGCACAGCAGTTGAAGATTTCACCAGGACTGCGAACAAGCCGCTCCGGGCGATGCCGGGCCGGAGGTCTTCGCGCTACCGCTAGTTTAGGCCTGAGTGTTGCGTCCTGCCACCGTCGGAGCCACAACATGAGCGATTACCAGATCATTGACACCAATGCCGAGAACATCGGCGGCCGCAGCTTGTGTGGGAACAAGAACCCCAAGAACCTGGGTCATTGTCGGAAGGCGACTTGGCTCAAGGAGCACTATGCGGAAGGCCTGAAGTACAAGGTGCTCCGCTCAAAGAAGTTCGGTGACGTTGGAATGATCGAGTACGCCATCGGCAACCACGCGTGGCGGCCTGTGGAGGCGGAGGGTTACTTGGTCATCCATTGTCTGATGGTCAACTTCCAGCACCAGGGCAAAGGGCTTGGCACTCTTCTGTTGGATAGTTGCCTCGCCGACGCGAGGAAGCGCAAGTGCCGCGGCGTCGCGGTGGTGACGAGTTCCGACAGCCTCATGGCCGGAAGCGATTTGTTCCTCAAAGCGGGTTTTGTGCGCGTGGATCGCATCATGGGCAGCAGTGAGGCATCCGTGGCCCCCTATGAACTGCTAGTCAAGAAGTTCAAGAAGGCAGCCCCTAACCCTCGTTTCATCGTCCAAAGGGAGCGACTATCCAAGAGGTTCAGCAAGGGCCTGACGATCCTGGCGGCTGATCAGTGCCCGTATGTGGCAAAAACGGCGGAGCGGATTGCGGAGGCGTCCACGAGGGGCTTGGGGCTTGAGCCGAGACTGGTTCGCCTCCGAAGCGCCAAAGCCTCAAGGGAGCTCCCAACGCCCTATGGCGTATTCAGTATCATTTACGACGGCAAGCTGATCGCGCACCGGCCGATCAGTGCAACGAGGTTCATGACCATCATGCGCCGGAATGCAGAACACGTATCAAACCCCTGCCGTGAATAGGCAAAAGTAACCTTGTCCTTCCGCTTGGCAGTCCTCGGCGCCGGAACTCGGCCAAGGTTCGCATGTGGTCGGTTCGCCTTACCTTTGACCCCCGAATCGCGTTATTCACCGCGTAAGCCACGCGGGGACAGGTGGTTACAGAGCACACTTCATTCCGGTCTGCCCAAGTTCAGCCGCAAGGCCCGACTTCGCACCAGATTCGTAACTGCCTATCCCAAATGGAGTTCCGCCTCCCACTCCCCGCCCGCACGCTGTCCACACCGTCACCTCGCCGTATCCTCACCGTAGTACCTCTAATAGGCTATTAGAGGTACTACGGTGAGGATACGGCGAGGTGACGGTGTGGGCACGGGGAGGGGAGGCTGTGGTCGCGTTGTGGTGACGCCGGAGTCGGTGGGTGCTTTGGTCCTGGAGGCCGCGCGGGTTTCGGAGAGCCGGTTTCCTTGACCGGCGGGCTAGGCTGCGACATGCTGGCCGGGCGTGCTCTTATGGCATTCCCGCAACAAACTCTTTCCGAACTGCGGCGTCTCCTGGGCGCTGAGCAAGTGCTGGTAGCGAAGGAAGACCTGATCCCTTACTCCTTTGACGGCACGGCGGCGCTGCAACAGATGCCGGGCTGTGTGGCGTTCGCCCGGAGCACCGAGCACGTCTCCGCCGTGCTGAAGCTGGCCGGGCAGACTCGGACGGCAGTGGTCACGCGCGGCTCGGGGACGGGGCTGAGCGGCGGCAGCCTGCCCAGCCCGGATTGCCTGGTGCTGTGCCTGGCGAAAATGGACAAGGTATTGGAGTTGGACCGCGCTAATTTGACGATGCTCGCTGAGGCGGGCGCGACAACCCAGGCCGTCGCCGACGCCGCGGCAGGGGCGGGCCTGTTCTATCCGCCCGACCCGGGCTCGATGAAGATTTCCACCATCGGCGGCAACGTGGCCGAGAACTCGGGCGGGCTGCGCGGGCTGAAGTACGGAGTTACGCGCAGCTATGTCATGGGCCTGGAGGTGGTGCTTCCGGACGGGGAGGTGCTCTGGACGGGCAACAAGTGCGTGAAGGACGTGGCCGGCTACTCGCTGCGGGATTTATTCATCGGCTCGGAGGGCACGCTCGGGATCATTACGAAGGTGCTGCTGAAGCTGATTCCCAAGCCGGCGGCGAAGAAGACGCTGGTAGCCACCTTCGCGCAGATGGACCAGGCGGCGCAAACAGTGTCGGACATCATCGCCGCGCAGATCATTCCCTGCACGCTGGAGTTCCTGGACCGCACGACCATCCATTGCGTCGAGGACTTCGCCAAGGTCGGCTTGCCGCTGGACTGCGAGGCCCTGCTGCTGATGGAGACGGACGGCCACCCGGGGCCGGTGGCGGAAGAGGCGGCCAGCATGGAACGCATCGCCCGCCAGAACGGCGCCGTGGAGGTGCGCGTGGCGAAGGATGACGCGGAAGCCGCCAGGCTGGCCACGGCTCGCCGCAGCGCTTTCTCCGCCCTGGCCCGCGTTGCGCCCACGACGATTCTTGAGGATGCCACGGTGCCGCGCAGTGAGCTGGTGAAGATGATCCGCTTCGTGGGCGCGGTCGCCGCCAAGTACAAGCTGCGCATCGGCACCTTCGGGCACATGGGCGACGGCAACCTGCATCCCACTTTCCTCACGGACGAGCGCAACAAGGACGAGATGCACCGTGTGGAGGCGGCCTTCAAGGAGATATTCAACGAGGCAATTCGCCTGGGCGGCACCATCACGGGCGAGCATGGCGTAGGGGTGTCGAAGAAGTCCTTCCTGCCCAGGTTCGCCGGGGACGCCCAGATGCGCGTGATGCGCGAGCTGCGGCGGGTGCTGGACCCGAAGGGCGTGCTGAACCCGGGCAAGATGTTCGATGCCGCGGAGAGTCTTGAGTCCAAGGTCTAAAGTCTTGAGTCGAAACTGATGCCTGGCGCTTCGTCTCACCTGAAGGGGCTGGATTACTCTGTGGTGCAGCAGTGCATGCATTGTGGGCTTTGCCTGCCGACGTGCCCTACCTACGACGCGACCAGGATCGAGCGCCATAGTCCGCGGGGCCGCATCTCGCTCATGCGCGCGATTGCCGATGGCCGGCTCGAGGTCACCGCCACGTTTGCGGAGGAAATGTACTTCTGCCTGGGGTGCCTGGCGTGCATGACGGCCTGCCCGGCAGGGGTGAACTATGCCGAGCTGTTCGAGCACGCCCGCGCGGAGGCGGAATCCAGCGGCGTGCTGCGCTCGCCCAGGCGCAACCTGATTCGCGCCCTTGCCATTCGCTGGCTGTTCATGGACTTGCGGCACCTCCGGCTGGCGGGGCGGGTCATTCGGTTCTACCAGTGGATCGGCCTGCAAACGCTGATTCGGCGCAGCGGAGTGCTGAGGCTCCTGCCCCAGCGGCTGCGCGAACTGGAGGCTATCACGCCGGACATCCAGCCCCGGTTCTCGGCTGAGTTGATTGCGCCGCTCACGCCTGCGGTGGGGGGGAAGCGATACCGTGTGGCCATGCTCATCGGCTGCGCCCAGGACCTGATCTTCAGCGATATCAACCGGGACACGGTGGAGGTGCTCGCGCGCAACGGCTGCGAGGTCGTCACGCCGCACGAGCAGCTTTGCTGCGGCTCGCTCCATGCGCATAACGGCGAATGGGACATGGCCAAGGAACTGGCGCGCCGGCAAATCGAGCAGTTCCCCCCGGAGCAGTTCGATGCCATCATCACGAATGCGGGCGGCTGCGGCTCGCACCTGAAGCACTACCACAAGCTGCTCGCGGACGACCCGGCCTATCGCGACCGCGCGGTGCTGTGGGACAGGAAGGTGAACGACATCCACGAGTGGCTCGTGGAGATCGGTATCCAGCCGCCGCCGGACCATGCCCCGGCGCAGGTGGTGACCTATCACGAGTCCTGCCACCTCGCCCATGGCCAGAAGATCACCATCCAGCCGCGGCAGTTGCTGAACCTGATCCCGAACCTCAAGCTGGTGGAATTGCCCGAGAGCACGTGGTGCTGCGGCAGTGCCGGCATTTACAACATTGTGCAGCCTGAGATGGCCAACCAGCTCCTGGAGCGCAAGCTCCGGCACATCCAGTCCACCGGCGCGAGCATTGTCGCCAATGGCAACCCGGGATGCCTGTTGCAGCTTATAAACGGGGCGAAGCAGAGGGGGCTGAAGCTGCGGATCGTGCACCCGGTGACGCTGCTGGCGGAGGCCTATCGCCGCGAGCAGTCTTGAGTCTAAAGTCTAAAGTCTTGAGTCGTCGTTCTCGTAAGCGTGATTCAGAGCGAAGGTCGAGCACGAGAACGAGGACGAGGACGGAGACTCAAGACTTTAGACTCGAGACTGCTCACCTCCCTTTCTCCTCGCAGCGGCGGATGTTGGCGTCCAGCCTGGGACCCAGGGCCGGCACCAGCTCCTTCAATTGCTGATAAACCTTCGTGGCCTGGGCCCAGAGCTGGAGCCTCTCGGCAAGGCGCCCGGCTTCCAGGCCGGCCTCTTTCTTCCAGAACAGGGCGGCCTCCTCACCGTCGCGCAGGTTGGTGCCGATGAACACGTCCAGGCAGTTGGTGAGCGCGGCGCTGAGCAGCGCAGTCTGGTTTGTGCCGGTTGCCAGGTCGGCTTGCTTCTCGAGCGCGATGGACAGCCCCACCTTGGCCATGCTGCGGGCCGCGGCGTCGGCGTTGGTTGAGAGGATCACCTGCTGGAAGGCATTGGTCACATCATCGTACTGCTGGGGCGATTTGGCGTATTGGAGCAGGGCGTTGGCCATTTCGCCCCAGGCCAGCGGGGCGAGGCGGTTGGTGGGATAGAGGCTGCAGACGCGCTTGCAGCTTTCGATGGCCTGCTGGTAATCGGCGGCTTTATTAGTCGAGTCCTGGCTTACCAGGCAGCCCGCGTAGGCGAGCAGGGCCTGGATGCGCAAGTCCTCCGGGCACGCGAGAGTATTGTATAGACCGGTGAAGTAGCCCCGCGCTTCGCTCCACGCCTGGCGGGCGAACGCGGCCCGACCCGCCATCATCTGCGCCTGGTAGGTCAGGTCCGACGCGGGCCAATTGGTCTGGAATATCCAGCGGAAGCTCTTCTCCGCATCAACGAACGCGCCCCGGTTGTAGTAATAGGTGCCCGCCCACATCTGCGCGAGCTGAGTGAGGGAGTTGGTGGGGAACTCGGCCACGAGGTTGGTGAAACAGGCCAGGGCATTGGTCTCGTCGCCGAGGCGGTAAACGGCCTGGGCGCGGAGGAAGGCCGCCTGTGGACGGAACTCCGAGTTCGTGTGTATGAGCAGCCAGGCATTGTATTGCTGGAGCGCGTTGGTCCACTGGTCCTGCTGCTCATAGGTCTGCGCAATGGCCAACTCGACCGCGGGCCGCAAGGGATCGTTCGGGGCGGCCCGCGTGAACGCGAGGAACGTCTGACGCGCCGCTTCGGGGTTGCCTGCCCGGGTGATCTCCAACCCGGCCACGAGCAACGCGGCCTCCGTGCGATCACTGCCCGGCCAGGACGCCAGCAGCCGCGCCAGGGCATTGGTGGCGGCGGCGATTTGGCCGCCCAACACGCCCGCCTGCACGGTCTGATACAGCGCCGGTTCGACCAGGTGCTTTTGGGCTTCAGCCAGCCCGGCGAACCTGGTGACGACGGCCTGGTAGTTGGTGATGGCCGCGGTGTAGTTGGTCTGCCGGAAGTAACAGTCGGCGAGCTTGAAGCAGGCCGTCGCCTGGTCGAAGGAGAAGGGCAGGCGTTCGAAGGCGGCCTGGAAGTTGGTCTGGCTGGCGGGCAGGTTGGTGGTCAGCCAGAAGCACCAGCCCAGGTCCAGGCAGGCCTTCCCGAGCAAGGGGCTGTTGGTGAGCGCGGTCAGGGTTTGCAGCGACTTGAGCGCCAGGTCGAGGGAATTGGTGGCGACTGGGGCGTTCGTGCCGGCCAAAGAGACCGCATTGGTCTCGTTGCTCGTGAGCCAATGCCGCAGCCGGATCTCGCCCAGGGTCAGCAGCGCAAGGTCTGCGGACGCCGCGTTGGGGTATTGGTCCACGAAGCTTTGCAGCGCCTTGGCCGCTTCGGTGGTCCGCCCATCGGCGAGGCAGAGGGTGGTGATTTTCTGCAGGGCCTGCCGTTGCAGGTCGTCCGGCACGCCACCGGCCAGGTTCTTCTGGAAGGCCGCAATGGCATCGTTCGTGTGCCCGGCTTTTTCGAGCAGGCCTGCTTGCAACGAGACGCTGCGCGCGAGAAAGCCCGGCTGGGCGGCGTTGGTGGCGAGCGTGAGCAGGTTGGTTGTGCCCTCCAACGCTTGCGCTTTCCGTCCGCTGGCATCGTCGAGCAAGCACGCCAGGTACTGCCGCTGCCAGGCCGTCGCGGGGGCGAGCTTTCCGGTGGCCAGCGGCTGCAGGGCGGCTTTGGCGGCAGGGTAGTCCTTTTGCGCCAGGCAGGCCTCGGCGAGCAGCAGGTAACCACGGGCAACGAGATCATTGGTCCCCTGCGCCCGCGTTGCAGATTGGAAGGCGCCATCCGGACGCTGCAAGACCTGGATCGCGCCCGGCCAATCGCGAAGCTTCATGCGCGCGCTTGCCTCGCCGACAGCGGCCTCGAGCCGGCGCGTTGAGGCAGGGAACTCAGAGACCAGCCGCGCAAAGCCGTCCCGGGCCGCCGGGTAGTCGCCCTGCCGGTAGCGAGCCTCAGCGAGCCAGAACAGGTATTGGTCGGCATTGGTTCCGGCGGCAGCCTGGTGAGCAGTGAGGAGCGCGATGGCCGGCGCATAGTTGGTCAGCGCGATGCGCGCCTGCGCCTGGTAGAGGATGGCTTGCGCCACGTGTGTTGAATTCGAGTACGTCTGCGCGAACCGGCCCAGGGCTTCTTCGGCGGGGCCGTAGAAGCCCAGGCCAAACAGGTTGGTGGCGCCGGTGTAGGCCCGGCTCTCCGCCGCGCTCGCCGCCCAAAGGCGCGGACCGGACGCGAGCAACGCGGCCAGCACCAGCGCCCAGCGGCAGAGGAGGGGGGTCATTTGTTGAAGCGGAAGTTCGTCAGGTCGTAGTCCTGCATCACGTACTGCTTCTGCTCGAGGCGCTGCTTGCCGGCGCGCTTGGCCTGGGTTTCGCCCCCGGCGGCCAGGAAGTCTGCGAAGCTGATGATCTCGGCGCGGATAAAGCCTTTCTGGATGTCGGTGTGGATGGTGCCGGCGGCTTCCCAGGCCGTCGTGCCTTTGCGCACGGGCCACGCGCGGTTCTCCTTGCCGCCAACCGTCAGGAAGGAGATGTAGCCTGCCTCGGCGAAGGCTCGCAGCAACAGCGCTTCCGGGCTTTGCAGCTCTTCGGGAGCGGCGACCGTTATTGGCTTGCTGGTGAAGAAGTTGTGGGCGGCCACGGCTTGCAGGTCGTCTGTGCTGAGCCCCGCGTTGAAGAGGAACCGCTCGCTCTCCAGCAGGCCCTTGATCTTCTCCAGCGCTGCCCGCTCCGCCGGCTGCGGGTCACGCCCCAGGCGGGTTTCCACGAATTCCAGGTCCTTGAGGATGAGATCGGCCTGGCTGGCCTTCGAGGCCAGGACCGCATCGGCGTCCAGCAACTGGTCCTCGCCGATGACATCCACCTGGGCATTCGTCTTCTTGTCGGCTTCGACCAGCTTATCGGCTTGGTCGAGCCGGGGGTCTTTGAGGTTGTGCTTGCCGAGCTTGATCTCCGTTATGCCAAAGAGGGCAATCTTCATACGGGCTGTTGATCGGGCGTCATACCGGGCGGCAGCTTAGAGAACTCCGGCCGCTTCGGAAACTGCTTTTAGTGCGCCGCGCAAGCTGAAGCCCTATCTGCGGAAAACAACCACAGATGGACGCAGATGAACACAGATATACTTCCGCAAATTCTGGCCTGCCCGCCACCGCTTCTGCCTCACTGATCGGTGGGGCCAATGCAGGTCTGCTCACTTGGGAATCCGGGCTTCGTCATCTGTGTTCATCTGTATCCATCTGGGGTTGCATCGGCTGGTGCCCGTGCTGCCGCAGGAAATCTCGCGCGCCTTCGAGGTTGTCCGTGTTAATCAGGTCAACCCCGTTGGCGAGCATTGCGCCCCAGAACACCGGCTGGTCGGGCGCGCCCCAGAAGCGCACGCGCCGGCCCTGCTGATGGGCTTTATCCACGATGGCCTTGAGCCTGGCCCTCTCCGGCTCGGGCAGCGCGCCCTTGCCGCGCCATTTAAAGCTCTGCCGCCAGTTGCTGCTGATCCAGGGCACGAGGGCTGCGGAGGCCCCCGACTCAAGGTCGGCAAGGTCGCCGTCCAGTGCCGCATAGCGCGCCGTCTCGCCGTGGAACATCTCTTTCGCGCGGTGGCCGGTAATGATGACCCGGATGGCGTTGGTCTGGGTTGAGCCGGCGCGGAAGGTGGTCAGCATGTCCGCATACTGCTTAAGGATTTCGCGCAGCACAGGGTAGCTGGTCCGCCATTCGCCCTTGATTTCGACCAGCAGCGTGAACTCCGGGCCGCCGGCGTAAACGCGCCCGCCGTTCGAGTTCACTCGTTCGCGGAGCGGGTCAAGGTAGAGGGCCTGCAACGTGCGGCCCGGCTTCACGGCCGCGCGCTCATGGGCGACGAGGAGCTGGCCATCCACCAGGTGCACATCGGCCTCGACGCTGCAGAACCCGCAGTCGAGGGCGTTGAACAGCGGGCGCTTGTGCTCGTAGTCGTTGTGCGCGTGGGCGTTGAGCAGCGGCGCCACAGGCTCGGCGGCGAAGGCGGCCGCGCACGCGGCGGCGATTGGCCAGCAGGCAAGCCAGGCGGGGATGGTAAAACGGCATTTCATCGGATGCGCTTTCTGATTGGCAGAGAGTATGCCGCGGGGCAGGGGATTTCCAGCGCTTTGGCGGAGCGCGGCGGTTTTGACTTGGCAACCGGGCGGCTTGGCTCACCTTGGAGTCAATGATTCATCCGACCGCCATTGTAGATCCCGGCGCCAAATTGGACGGCACTGTCCAGGTTGGCCCGTACGCGGTCATTGACGCCGGCGTGCAAGTAGGCCCGGGATGCCTGATCGGACCTCACGTTTACCTCACCGGCCAGACCACCATCGGCGCGCAGAACAAGTTCTTCGCCGGCTGCGTCATCGGCGAGGCCCCCCAGGACCTGAAATACGGCGGCGAGCCTACGCGTTTGCAGATTGGCGACGGCAACGTGTTTCGTGAGCACGCAACGGTGCATCGGTCGAACAAGCTGGCGGAGGCAACGGTGATCGGTTCGGGGAACTTTCTGATGGCCAATAGCCACGTGGCGCACAACTGCCGGCTCGGCAACCAGGTGATCGTGGCAAACGGTGCGCTGCTGGCCGGGCATGTGGAGGTGGACGACCGCGCCTTCATCTCGGGCAACTGTGTCGTGCACCAGTTCGTGCACCTCGGTACGCTGGCGCTGATGCAGGGCGGGTCGGCGGTGAGCCAGGATGTGCCGCCGTACACTATTGTGAGCCGGAGCAACGGAATATGCGGGCTGAACGCGGTGGGCCTGCGCCGCGCGGGCTTCACGCCGGACGAGCGCCTGGAGCTAAAGCAACTCTATCGCCTGCTGTTTCGCGAAGGCTTGAACCTGCGCGACGCGGTGGCCCAAGCCCGGGCCCGTTTCGCGAGCGCACCCGCCAAAGTCATGTTGGACTTCGTTGCCGCCTCGAAAAGGGGTGTGTGCTCCGACGTCAGCACGCTCGGGAGCGCGGCGGAAGGATAGGGCAGGTGTGGATAGGGCATAAAGTGAATCATCTTTAGGTCGTTGCGCCTGCCTCGTCTCCCATGTGGGACTTGCGAGTCCCCGGTCCGTGCCCGGTGTGTCTCCCATGTGGTCCGGGCCCCATGGGAGACACACGGGGCATTCTCCCAGAACACGTGAGGCCCACACGGGAAGGGCTCGCCCACGACTGGCCTGGCTAAGGTGCGCCCGTTGGTACTGCCGAGATAAGGCCCGTTCTGGGTAATACTTCGCCCTGAATTTGACAGCGGGCGGGTATTGCTGTCTTTTGCAAGGGAACACAGCAAAGAGTCTATTACATGAAGCGCACGTGTACTTTGGCGTGGGTTCTGCTATCCGGGCTGCTGGTCCTGCTCCTCGGGGCAGGCTGTAAGGGCCTGTTCGGCCACAAGGCGAATGTGCCGGTCGTCGCAAAATGGAGCCGTTTCGAGCAATCGTTCAGGAGCAGCCTGACCTATGCCAACCCGCTGCAGGACGCCCGCCTGACCGTTTATTTCACCTCCCCTACGGGCGGCGTCCAGCAGGTGGGCGGCTTCTGGGACGGGGGCGCGACATGGCGCGTGCGCTTTTCGCCCGATCAACCGGGCCGCTGGACCTACAGGACGGTCTGCTCGGACGCCCGAAACCTGGGGCTGAACGGGCAGGCCGGTGCGTTCCTTTGCAGCGCGGCCCTCGGCTATTCGAGCTTCCAGCGTCACGGGCCGGTGCGCGTGTCGCGCGACCACCGCCACTTCGAGCACGCCGACGGCACGCCGTTCTTCTGGCTGGCCGACACGGCATGGAAGGGCGCGCGCGTTGCCACGCCCGGCGACTGGGAAGTGTATGCGCTCACGCGGGCGCATCAGAAGTTCAGCGTGGTCCAGTGCGCCATTGCGCCCGGGGTCGACGGGGAGGGTCAATCCGCCTTCAGCGGCACGGAGCGCATCGCGATCAATCCCGCTTTCTTCCAGCGCCTGGACGCCAAGCTCACGATGCTGAGCCGGGCCGACCTGCTCGCCGGAGTGGCGCCGCTGCTCGAAATTGGGGAGGCGGATTCCCGACCCGCGGAGCTGCCCACCGACCAGGCCATCCTCCTGGTGCGCTACATCGTCGCCCGCTGGGGTGCGGACCCTCTCGTCTGGGTGTTGGCGTTAGAGGGAGGCGAGCGGGGCAGCAACGTCGCCCGCTGGAAGCAGATCGGGCAAGCGGTGTTCGGAGACAGGCCGCACGCCCCGGTGGTGCTCTGTCCGAGTGGGACGCAATGGCTGCTGGACGAGTTCCGGGACCAGCCGTGGGTGGATGCCTTCGCCTACCAAAGCGTCAGTGAGGTCTCAGACGATTCGCTGGCGTGGACGTTCGACGGGCCGTTCGCGGCGGAGTGGAAAAAGGAACCCGTCCGTCCCGTCATTCCGGTGACGCCGCGCGAGGACGGCATGATTGCCAAGTCGCAGAGCAGATACACTGCGGACGACGTGCGCCAGGCGGCGTATTGGGGCCTGCTGATGACCGTGCCCGCCGGCGTCAGTTATGGCGCGGAGCCGATCGCGCAATGGGACATGGGCTTTAATTCGGCTGCGAACTCCCACTCCGTGCCAGGCTGGCGCAAGGCCATGTCGCTGCCCGGGGCGACACAAATGACGTGCCTGGCGAACCTCATGGAAGGCATCCCGTTCTGGAAGCTGCGCCCGGCGCAGGAGATTGTATCCGCTCAGCCAGGCAATGACTCCTCACGCCGGTTCATCGCCGCGGCGAGCACAGAGGACCGGGACCTGGCCCTGTGCTACGTGCCCGAGGACGGAAGCGTCAGCCTGCGACTAAAGCCGCTGCCGCGTTCCCCGCGCATAAGCTGGTTCAACCCACGCACGGGGGGCACAAACTCCGCCGTGGCCGTGATCGAGGAGAACGCCTGTAAAATCCCGACGCCCGGGCCGGGTGACTGGCTGCTGATGCTCTCGGCGGAAAAGCCGTAAAGGGCAGGGTAGGGACGCCTCACCGAGACGTCCGCCTCTGCCCGCACGCGGACGCCTCGGCGAGGCGTCCCTACCAGTCCGAAGTCTTCGGACTGGCGCGGCATCGCCGGCGCGCTACGCTCGGGCTTGCACTATGAACCACACCGGGAAGGAATTCGAGGGGCTGCTGTCCCGTTACTTCGAGACGCTGCTGCATGACAACCCCACTCTCTGTACCATGTCGGCGGGACTGCCCGACGGCGAAGGCAAGCTGGGACAGCTTAGCTCTGAGTATCATCGGAAACGTGAACGGGAACGGCAGCGGGCCCTAGCGGCGCTGGACGGGATTTCGCCGCGGGAACTCAGCGCGGAGCAGCAGATTGACCGGCTGGCATTCCGCAGCCTGCTGCTGAAGGAATGCGAGGACTACGCCCGCGGGCGCCACACACTGGAACCTGGCGCGCCCGAACATGTCCTGAGCATTCTCCTGCACGAACTCCTGCGCGGCGATGACGAGCCGGCGCGCGCCGCCCGCAACCTGCGCTCGTTGCTCAGGCAGGCGCCTGAGTTTCTGGCGCAGGCCGCCACCGTCGTGCGCCGTCCGGAGCGCGTCTGGCTGCGAGTGATGGAACAGGCAGCGGCAGGCGGAAAGGCACTGCTGGAGGGCGTCCGCGAATTCCTGCAGCAGGCCGGCTCCGCGTCCGCCGATGATTCGCTAGTAGAGGCGGCTGGCCGGGCGGTCGAGCGCTACGGTCAACGTATCCGGCAGTGCCCGCCGGCTCCCGCCGGCTCGTTTGCCGTTGGCGCGCCAGCCCTGCAGCGGAGAGTGCGGGATGAGCTCGGCCTGGACTACACCCTCGGCCAGGTCGAAGCGCTGGCGCAAGGGGAGGTACGCCGGGTCGGCAGTCTGCTCGCGGCGGCCTGCGCGCGCTTTGGCCGGAACCGGCCGGCAGAGAGCATCATTGCCGAGGCGCGAGCGAGTTGGCGCCCGGCTGGCGACCTGCCCTCGCTTTACCGGACCGAGGTTCGGCGGGTCGCCGAGGGATTCCGCCGGGCCAAGGCGGTGAGCTTTCCCGACGGGGACCTGTTACAGGTCAAGCCGGTGCCCGAGTTCCTGCGCCCGATCATCCCTACAGCCGCCTACCTGCAGCCACCCGCATTTGCAAAGCGGCAACGCGGTGTGTTCTGGGTGAGCGACCAAAGCCTGGGCCGGCAGTCAGAGGCGGAACGGCTCGCGGAACAACAGCAACACTTTGGGCTGCCCTTGACTTGCGCCCACGAAGCCTATCCCGGCCATCACTTGCAGTTCGTCACCGCCAACAACCATCACCGGCGCTGGCGGCGGCTCTTCGCGCACGCCGTCTTCTACGAAGGCTGGACGCTCTGGTGCGAGCAGATGCTCCTCGACCTGAAAGTGGACCGCTCGCCCTGGCTGCCCGTGTTGCAACTGCATGACGCGCTCTGGCGCTGCCATCGGATCCTGGTGGACGTGCGTCTGCAAACCGGGCGCTACAGCTACGAGCAGGCGGTCCGGCATTTGCAGCGTGAGGTCGGGTTCACTCGCGCCCGGGCGCAGGCCGACGTGAATTGGTACACGGCCCAGCCCGCGGTGCCGATGAGCTACTGGCTGGGGCGCTTAGAGAACGAGCGCTTGCGCCGCCGCTTGATAGCCGGGCGGGGGTGGAGCCTGCGCAGGTTCAACGACTGGCTGCTGAGCTTCGGAACGGTGCCTCAAGCGTGGATTGAGAAGTACGGGCTGGATTAACCCTGCCTGCTCTTGGCGCTGGCAAGTCGGCCTGGAATCTCCTGCCAGCTCAGAAAGCTGCGGAAGGCGGCTGCCTCTCGGGGCGTTGCGGCGCGCGCGGAAGTGCCGTGCGCTCCAGCTCGATCCAGAATCGGCTGCCGTTGCCCAGCTCGGATTCCACGCCCACCCGGCCTCCCATGCGCTCCATCGCTTTGCGCACGATGGTCAGGCCGATGCCGGTGCCCGGATATTCCTGTTGCCCGTGCATCCGCTGGAACATGCCGAAGATCTTCTCGTGGGCGTGGGCCGGGATGCCAATGCCGTTGTCCTCGATCCAGATGCGCACCTGCCCCAGGACGGGGTGGCCCGTGCCTTGGGGGGAATCGAGCCCCGGCAGGCGCCGCGGGGAGCCGGCCTCGCCGCTCCGGGGTCCGTGCCGCGCGCCGGGCGCTTGCTCAGCGCAAACCCTGATCCGAGGCTTAACGCCCGGCGGAACGAACTTGACGGCGTTGCCCAGCAAGTTCGAGAACACCTGGGTCAATGCCGACTCGTTGCCAAGGACTACGAGATGGTCGAGTTGAACTTCAATGTGCGCTGCGGGGGGGTGCAGGTCAGGGTAGGTCTCGACCATGCCGCGCACGAGCTTGCCTATATCTACCGGCATTAAGGGCAATTCCTGCCTCACCACCTTGCTGTAGTTTAGCGCGTCGGTGATCAACTGGTCCATGCGCTCGGAGGCGATGCGGATGCGACGGAAGAAGTCCAGGCTCTCGGGCGGGGCGCGATCGGCGCAGGCCTCCTGCGCCAGTTCGGAAAAGCTCCGCATGGCCCGCAACGGGCCGCGCAGGTCGTGGACGATGCTGTAAGAAAAGACCTCCAGGTCGCCGAGGGTCTCGCGCAGCCGGGCGGTCCGTTCCTCGACCAACGCCTCGAGATCCTCCTTGCTGCGGGTCAGCACCTCCCGAGCCTCGCGCGCCTCGCTCACGTCCGTATTGGTGCCGAACCAGCGCATGACCCTGCCTCCCGAGTCCCGCAGCGGCGTCACCCGAGTCAGGAACCAGCGGAAACGCCCGTCGGCCCCGCGCAAGGGGACCTCCATCTCGAAAGGCTCGCCCGTGGCGATGCACGCTCTCCAGCGCTCGAGCACCGCCGGCAAAAGCTGCGGGTCGTGCACGCTCTGCCAGCCCCAACCTCGCATCTGCTCGCGGCGGGTGCCGGTGTATTCGTACCAGCGCCGGTTGTACCAGGTGATATAGCCGTCGGCATTGGCCCACCAGGCGAGGTTGGGAATCGAGTCAGCCAGGGTGTGGAACTGTTCTTCGCGCTCGCGCAAGGCGGCCTCCGACTGCTTGCGGTCGCTGATGTCGCTGAACAGTACCGCCGCCTGCCCCGGCCGCGGGCAGTAGGCCTTGACTTGCAGCCAACGTCCGCGCGTCGGTGCGAACATCTCCAGGCTGACCGGCCGACCCGTCAAGGCCACGTTGCCGATGCGCTCGATCCACGCCGGGTCAGGCTGCGGCACCACCTGGGTGTAGGTGTGCCCGATAAGCTGCTCGCGTGGCAGGCCCATGTAGCGGATGAACTGTGGGTTGCCCTCGAGGTAACGCCAGTCCACCGGATTGCCGGATGCGTCGGTGATCGTCTCGGCGACGAAGAACGCCTCCTGCATGGACTCGAAGAGTTCGCGATAGCGCTTTTCAGTGGTGCGCAGGGCTTGGGCGGTGCGCTCCATTGCTGCCAGGTCCTCGGCCCGGCGTTGGCTTAACGCCAGCGCCTTGGCTTCAGCTTCCTTTCGCGCCGTGACGTCCTGCTTGATAGCGATGAAGTGGCTGATGGCGCCATCGGCGTTCGGCACCGGCGTGATGGTCATTTCCTCCGTGTAAAGGCGGCCGTCCTTGCGCTTGTTGACCACCTCGCCATGCCAGACCTGGCCCGCCAGGATGGTATCCCACAGCTCCTTGTAGAACGGCGGATCGTGCTTGCCGGACTTCAGCACGCGAGGGTTTCGGCCCAGCGCCTCAGCGGCCGAATAGCCGGTGAGCCTCTCGAACGCGGGATTGACCCACTCGATCGTGCCCTGCCGATCAGTTACAACGATGGCGTTCGCGGCTGCAGCCAAAGCCGCCGCCTGCAGCCGGGGCTGCCCATACCAGGTTTTGGATTCATGGTGCTGATCCAAGCTTTGGTGACCAGACGGTTCTATGTCCATAGCCTATCGCCCGCCCTCCGGTGGTCAAGCCAACAACGGCTCAGGCAACGGCTCGTGCGTGCACCCCAAAGGGGTGCGGACGTGGGTCGGAGGGGCGGCGCGGGGCGGGGGCATTGACTTGCCGGCAGGATCATACCAACCTGCACCGATGAGCCTTGTGCAGCGACAAAACTCCTTTCGTGCAGTAGAATTCCGCCCCCCGATCCGGGAAAACCACCTTTGCCTCTGCGTCCTGGCGATGCTGGCGCTGGCCCCGGCTCTCGCGCGGGCGGATTGGCCCGAGTTCCGGGGGCCCTGGAGCAACGGCCACGCCTCGGCTTCCGGGGACTCCAAGCCCCTGGGCCTGCCGTTGCACTGGAGCGAGACCAATAACGTTGTTTGGAAGACCGCCATCCCCTATCGCGGCTGGTCCACGCCCGTGGTGCTGGGAGGACAGGTCTGGCTGACCACCGCCACCATCGAAGGCCACGATTTCTATGCCATCGGCCTGGACGCCCAGACCGGTAAGATTCTCTTTAATGAGAAGGTCTTCCACAGCGATAACCCGGAACCGCTCGGCAACGGCGCCTCGATGAACTGCTACGCCACTCCCTCGCCCGTTATCGAGCCCGGGCGGGTCTATGTCCACTTCGGCAGCTTCGGCACGGCGTGCCTGGACACCAGCAACGGCAAGGTCCTATGGAAGCGGGATGATCTGCCCTGCCGTCATTATCGTGGCCCGTCCTCGTCGCTCATCATGTACAAGGACCTGATCATTCTGACTATGGATGGCGTGAACCTCCAATATCATGCGGCCCTCGACAAGAAGACCGGCAAGACCGTCTGGAAGACCAACCGCTCCGTCGCCTGGAACGACGAGAATGTCCCCGGCCAGATGGCCCGCGATGGCGACTTGCGCAAGGCCCACAGCACTCCGGTAATCGTGACTGCCGGCGGCAAGCCGCTCATGCTCAGCAGTGGCGCGAAAGCCGCCTACGGCTATGACCCCGATACCGGCCGGGAGCTTTGGAGAGTGCAGTATAACGACTACTCGGTCGCCCCCCGCCCCCTGTTCCAGAACGGCGTGGCCTTCTTCGTCACGGGCAACTCCATGCGCGAGATGTGGGCCGTAAAGACGGACGGGGAAGGCGATATCACCGATACCGGCGTGCTCTGGAAATGCAAAACGCACGTAGCCAAATACGCCTCCCCGCTGCTGGTGGACGGCCTGATCTACATGGCCGCCGAAGAGAACTATGTCACTTGTCTCGACTCCGCTACCGGCCAGGTCGTCTGGTCGCAGCCTATCGGTGGCAAATATGCCGGCTCACCGGTCTATGCCGATGGCCGGCTGTACTTCTTCAGCCAGCAGGGCACGACCACCGTCATCAAGCCGGGGCGCTCCTGCGAAGTGTTGGCGACTAACCAGCTCGACAATGGCTTTATGGCCTCGCCTGCCGTCTCGGGCAAAGCTTTCTATCTTCGCACCAAAACAGACCTTTACCGTATTGAAGAACAAGCGGCCAATCGCCACTAACCTACAGACCTACAGGACCGACATGAACACACCCGAGCATAACAACTCTGACAGCCACTCTGCTTCCATCACGCGCCGGCGTTTCATTGCAGGGACCAGCGCTTCGGTGCTGGGCTTCACCGTCCTTAAACCCGGGCTGCTGCGCGGCGCCGAGGCCAATTCCAGGATCAACATCGGCCTGATCGGCTGCGGCAACCGCGGCAAATGGGTCGCCGATCTCTTCCAGAAGCATGGCGGGTATAACTTTGTCGCCGTCGCCGATTACTTCCAGGACCACGCGGACGAGGCCGGCGAGACGCTCAAAGTGCCTGCGGCCAACCGCTACACCGGCCTTTCCGCCTACCACAGGCTGCTCGAGCAGAAGCTCGACGCCGTGGTGATCGAGAGCCCGCCCTATTTCCATCCCGAGCAAGCGGCCGCCGCCATTGATGCGGGCAAGCACGTGTACTTGGCCAAGCCAATAGCGGTGGACGTCCCCGGGTGCGAGACCATCGCGCGCAGCGGCGAGAAGGCCACCGCCAACAAGCTCTGCTTCCTGGTGGATTTCCAGACGCGGGCCAACAAGCTCTACCAGCAGGCGGTCAAGGCCGTGCACGACGGCGAGTTGGGCAAGATCGTCTCCGCCGAGGCCAATTACCAATGCGGCGACACGTGGGGACACATGGACCAACTCCTGCGCAAGGACCCCAAAAACCCCGAAGTGCGCCTGCGCGCGTGGGGCGTTGACCGTGCGCTCTCGGGAGACGTCATCACCGAGCAGAACATCCACGCGCTCGACGTTGCCTGCTGGATGCTGGATGCCGCGCCCATCCGCGCTTACGGCACCGGCGACCGCGCCCGCGATTACCTCGGCAACTGCTGGGATCACTTCGCCGTCATCTTCTGGTATCCCAACGACGTCGTGCTCAGCTTCAACTCGCACCAATCCGGCTACGGCTACGACGACATCATGTGCCGGCTCTATGGACTGAAAGGCACCGCCGATACGCATTACTTCGGCAATGTGATGGTCAAAGCCACGGACTTCCACCTCGACGGCAACGTGGGCGCGCTTTACGGGGATGGCGTGATCACCAACATCGCTACCTTCTACAACAGCGTCACCCAGGGCGAATGCTCGAACCCGACTGTGCCCGCCAGTGTGCGCAGCAATCTGACGACGATCCTGGGCCGCACGGCGGCGTACAAGCAGGGGGTTGTCACGTGGGAGGAAATGATGCACAAGAAGGAGAAGCTCACCCCCGACCTGAAGGGCCTGAAGGCATGAACGCCGACCCGTCCGACCGATCCGACCCATCAGCCAGATCTCGCCGCCTTCGTCCCAGTGGTGGCTACCGCACCCTTCGCTCGTTCCAGGTAGCCACCCTCATCTATGATGCCACCGTTTCGTTTTGCGACCGCTTCATAGACAAGCGCTCGCGCACCCATGACCAGATGGTGCAAGCCGCGCGTAGCGGCCAGAAGAACATAGCGGAGGGTAGCCGTTCCTCAGCCACCAGCACCTCCAGCGAGTTGCACCTGGTAAACGTCGCGCGCGCCAGCCTGGAGGAACTGCTTCTGGATTACGAAGACTACCTGCGCCAGCACAAGCACCGTAAGTGGGAGAAGGATGATCCTGAGGCCCTGGCCGTGAGGGCGGTCAGCCGTCAACACCCGGAAGTGGACCACGCCGACCCAGTAGCCCATTGGAAGCTCTATGCCCCCTGGTTGGAGCACAACGATCCCGGTGTGCTAGCCAACACGCTTCTCTGCCTGATAAACCAGGCCGACTACCTGCTCGACCAGCAGATCAGTGGGCTGGAGCGTGATTTCGTCCAGGAGGGCGGCTACCGAGAGCGCCTTGCAGCGGCCAGGATCGCCGAGCGCGCCAAAGCCGAATCGGCCCAGCACTCAACCCCGAAGGCGCCATGCTGTCCGCTCTGTGGCAAGCCTATGGCCCTGCGCACAGCTCGCAAAGGCCCCCATACCGGCTCCCAATTCTGGGGCTGCTCAGCCTACCCCGGCTGCAAAGGCACAAGGCAGCTTAGTTGATCTGACCGATCCGACCGATCAGTCTGATCAGTCATATCAGTCAGCTCATCATCTCCCCAAATACCTCCCCAGAAACCTCCATATCTCCCCCCGCGACTCCCTCGCCACCTCCGTATCCAGCCGGTTGAACAGGTGCCCGCCCGGCGCGTTCGTGTAGATGTGGTAGCTGAAATCCTTCTCCGCCGCCTGCAATGCGCTGATCAGCCGCTCCACCTCCTTCACGTTCACGTCCTCATCGTTCGTGTTGGCATGGATCAGCAGGGGCGTGTGCAGCTTCTCGGCGTTCCAGGCCGGCGAACGCCGCCGGTATTCCTCCGGCGCCTCGGCCACCGTCTTGCCCAGGTGATACGGCGCGGCAAAAAGCTGCTCGTAGTTTGTCCCCCGCCGCGCAATGCGGTCCTCCAAATCGCTCACCGGAACGCCCGCGTAGCACGCCTGGTAATGCTCCGGATGGGCGAACACCGTCATCAGCGCAATCAAGCCGCCGTGGCTCCAGCCGATGATCCCCACGCGGCCCCGGTCCAGCTCCCGGTGCCGCTCCAGCATCCAGCGCCGCGCCGCCTCCACGTCCTCGACCTCCAGCCCGCCGTAATCAATCTGCCGCCAGAATTCGCCGCCGTAGCCGCTGCTGCCCCGGTAATCCGGCGCGATTACGGCGTAGCCTTGCTCGACCAACTCCCGCACCACGTGCGCCTCCTCGTCCGTCGCCACATTGCCGTGGATCTCGCTGTGCGCCAGCACCACCAGCGGCAGCTTGTGCCCCCGGCTCACCTTGCGCGGCATGAACGTCATCGCCGACACCACGACCTCGTTGCTGCCCGCCGGCGGTGCCGGGTTATTCGTGGCGCGCGGCGGCGGCCCCGTAAACCGCACCACGTCCACCACCGCCACGTCGCTGAGTTGGTGAAACCACAGCAACTCGTCCAACTGCCGCCTCAACCGCGCCTCCATGTGCCCCATGCCCTCCTCCAACGCCTGCAGCCGGGCCGGCGTATCGTTCGTGCCTGCAGCGGCTGCCGCCGTCCTGCTCAGGGCGGCGACCAGCGGCAGGAGCCTCAGGAGGTGCCAGCGCTGAGAGCCGGAGGGTGCACGCAGTTTCATGGCCCAGTATCGCACAAAAGGCAGGCTGCGCAGATGATCCCCTCCCACCCGGGTGCGCTCAGCCCAGCAGTTTTCTGGCAACCCGCATGGCTAGACCAATCGCCTGGTCCATATCCAGGTACCGATAGGCCGCCAGGCGGCCGCACATGACAAGCTTGGGGATTGCCTGGGCCCGCCGGCGATAATGCCGGTAAAGACGCGCATTGCCAGCCGTCGGCACCGGGTATTCGAACCGATCCGGGTCTTCCGGCGTGAATGGGTATTCGCGAGTGATGAGCGTTCCACGAATGGCCTGCTTCCGGGCGGCCGGCAACAGGTGCTTCCATTCCAGCGTCCGTAGCGCACCGTGATCCGCGCCATTGGGGTGATTCACCTGGCCACACGGCTGAAACCACTCTTCCCCGGGAAGAAAGGTGTGGACTCGCCGGTGCCCGCGGTAGCCCAGCCGCCCGGCGTCGAAGCCGAAGAACTCGTCAATCGGGCCGGCGAAGACGAGCGCCTTGCGTGCCCGGTAAGCCGACCGGTTCTCCAGTTGGCCGCTTAACGCACGCATGTTGCCACCACTTGCGAGCCATCATGCAGAAGCGAGGAACGCCGTCAAGCCGGAAATCGCGAACGCTTTGCTGGCTGGGCCATCGCTCCGCCTGGCAGAGACCTGAAATACTTTGCGCTCCCTGCGTTCCTTGCGCTTAAATTATTCCCATGACCAGCGCGGAAATACGGCAATCGTTCCTCGACTTCTTCAAATCGAAGGGGCACACCATCGTGCCCTCCTCGAGCCTGATGCCCGATTCCCCCAACCTGCTGTTCACCAACGCCGGCATGAACCAGTTCGTGCCCATTTTCCTGGGCCAGCGCGCCCCCGACGTCTCGAAATGGGCCGGCGCCATCCCCGGCAGCGACACCCGCGCCGCCGACACCCAGAAATGCATCCGCGCCGGCGGCAAACACAACGACCTCGAAGACGTCGGCCTCGACACCTACCACCACACCTTCTTCGAGATGCTCGGCAACTGGTCTTTCGGCGACTACTTCAAGCAGGAAGCCATAGCGTGGGCGTGGGAACTCATCACCGAAGTCTGGAAGTTTCCCAAGGAGCGCCTCTACGCCACCGTCTACTCGCCCGACAAGTCCACGGGCGACCCCGCGGAGTTCGACCAGGAAGCCTACGACGCCTGGGCTCACAAGTTCCGCGCCGCCGGCCTCGACCCCAAGGCGCACGTTCTCAATGGCACCAAGAAAGACAACTTCTGGATGATGGGCGACACCGGCCCCTGCGGCCCGTGCAGCGAACTGCACGTGGACCTAACGCCGAAAGGCGACACCAACGGCAGCCTGGTCAATAAAGGCGACGCCCGCTGCATCGAAATCTGGAACCTCGTCTTCATCCAATTCAACGCCAACCCGGACGGCACGTTCAGTCCCTTGCCCGCCCGGCACGTGGACACCGGCATGGGTTTCGAGCGCGTGACCGGTATCATACAGAATACCCGCAACTTCACTGACTTCAGCCGCACCATCTCCAATTACGAAACGGATATCTTCCGCCCGCTGTTCGACAAGCTGGAGAAGCTAAGCGGGAAGACATACGGATCCACCCTTCCGGGTGCCCACGCCGGGCGCGAAGCGTACGGGGAGCACACGCGCCCTCGCGTGTCGCAATCGGCGCCCTCGCCGATGGTCGCCGGGACATCCGAACCGAAGTATTCGAGGCGCAACCTGCCGCATTTCGAGCGGCCGTGGGCCAAGTACATGGTCTCCTTTTCAACCAGGGCACGCCGCCAACTCAACCCATCCGAGCGGGACATCGTCCTTGCTAGCGTGTTGCATGCTCACCAGCACCATCAGTGCCAACTCTATGCCGCTTGCGTGATGCCTGACCATGTTCACCTTCTCTTCGAACCGCAAATCAAGGCGCGAGGCAACGATGCCCAGCCAGTGTTCTGGTCCGTAAGCGATATCCTGCAAGGCATCAAGTCCGCCAGCGCTCATAACATCAACAAGGCCGCCGGCCAAACCGGAGCGGTCTGGGAAAAGGAATCGATGGACCGCATGATTCGTGGTCAGTCCGATCTGGAAGAGAAGTTCCATTACATCTGCCGCAATCCATGGGAGTCCGGCGTAGTTCCGCTGACAGAGGACTACTCGTGGTTGTGGACCCCGGATCGGAGCGGGGAGCACGCGGGCCCTCGCGTGTCTCAATCCATGGGCTCGCCGATTCGACCCGCCGAGCCGTCTGCGAGGGCGCAGACGGCTGCACGCGAGGGCGCGTGCGCTCCCCATGCACAGATCGAGCAGGAGAAACTCGACGTCGCCTTCCGCGTCATCGCCGACCATATCCGCACCCTCAGCTTCGCCATCGCCGACGGCATCCAGCCCGGAAACACCGACCGTAACTACGTCCTGCGGCGCATCCTTCGCCGGGCCGTCCGCTACGGTCGCACCCTAGGCTTCCACGAACCGTTCTTCTACAAGCTCGTTTCCGTCCTGGCCGACACCATGGGCGACGTCTTCCCTGAAATCCGTGCCAAGCACGACTACATTGAACAGGCCATACAGCGGGAAGAGGAGGCGTTTAATAAGACACTAGACTTCGGCATCAAGAAATTCACCGAGCATGCGGATGCCGCCATTCAGGCGCACGCGTTGCAAGCCGAATGTGAAGGCAAGGCTAACCAAGCCGTCGAGGAATTGAAGGCAATTGAGCATGAGTTGCAAACCCAACTTAAGGATGTCAAACCGTGGAATCCGCCGGCACCAAGCGCCCAAAGCTGGTTTCCTCCACGACTGGTGAAGGCTGCGCTGGTTATGGGCGAATCACTGCGAGCTACACCAAGGCCAGACATTGATGCACGGGACCTCACACCCACCGAAGCCAGCTTAAGAGAGTTTGCTAAACCCATCGGCTTCTATTTCAACCAGTGGCAATACAACCATCATCGCTCTTACCGCATGGATGAATTCCAAACCCTGTATGAGCAGCTGAGCGGTTTGGCGCAGGCGTTATCAGAAGTGCGGTCGCATGTCCCGCGCATCAGAGCATCACAAGCCTTTGAGCTATACGACACCTACGGCTTCCCCCTCGACCTCACCGAGCTGATGGCCCGCGAGCGCGGCCTGACCGTGGATGTCGCCGGCTTCAACAAGCTCATGGAAGAGCAGAAGGCCCGCGCTCGTGCCGCCCAGAAGAAACAAGTCATTGAACTCTCTCAAGTCGAGACCACCACGCCTACCCAGTTCGTCGGCTACGAAAAGCTGGCGGCGCAAGCCAAGGTGCTCGAAGTTGTCGGCGTGAAGGACAAGACCGCCGTCATCCTCGACAGCTCGCCCTTCTACGCCGAAATGGGCGGCCAAGTCGGAGATACGGGTGAGTTGGAACACGGCAGCGAACTCTGGCGCGTCACCAATACCCAGAAGGCCGGCGACGCATGGCTGCACTTTCTCGACCTTGGCGATGGGCGATCGGCTATTGGCGATTCCCCCGAGGCGCCCGCTCCCGGTAGCACTGTTACCCTCTCTGTAGATCGCCCCCGCCGCGAAGCCATCCAGCGCCATCATACTGTTACGCACCTGCTGCACTGGGCCTTGCACGAGGTCGTGAGCAAGGATGCCACGCAGAAGGGCTCCTACGTTGGCCCGGAGAAGCTCACCTTTGATTTCAGCAGTGCGCCGCTCACCCCGCAGCAGGTGGCCGATGTCGAACGCCTCGTCAACGAACGCATCCTGGAGAATGCGCCAGTGACCTGGACCGAGGTCGCTTACAAGGACATCAAAGACCGCAAGGACATCATGCAGTTCTTCGGAGAGAAGTATGGTGATATCGTGCGCGTCGTGCAGATCGGGGGCAAGCCCGGCGCCCTCAACGGCTACTCGATGGAGCTGTGCGGCGGCACGCATACTCACGCTTTGGGTGAGATCGGACTATTCCGCATCGCCGCGGAGTCGGCCATCGCCGCCGGCATTCGGCGCATCGAGGCGGTCTCCGGGCTGGAAGCCTACAAGCGGGCCAACGAAGAATTGCAACTCATTAAGACTCTCTCCGGGAAGGTCAACTCCCCGGTGGGTGAACTGGAGAAGAAGATCGAGTCCTTGCTTGCCCAGCAAAAGGAGCTGGAGAAGCAGCTTAAGGGCATGCAGCAAAAGCAGGCGGGTGAAATCGCCCGAGCCCTCGGCGCCAAAGCCCAGACTCTCGGCTCAGTGCCCGCCATCGTAGAGAACCTTGGCGCTGCCGACGGCGACTTCCTGCAATCCACAGCCGACGCGTTGAAGGGCCAGTTCAAGGGTGTCGTCGTGTTAGGCGGTGTGGCCAACAGCGCCGTGGCCCTGGTGGCGACTGTTTCTCCTGAGCTCACTAAGAAAGTGCAGGCGGGGAAACTCATTCAAGGCATTGCACCCATGGTCGGCGGCAAAGGCGGAGGCCGTCCCGACAACGCGCGGGGCGGGGGTAAGGACGTTGCGAAGCTGGACGAGGCCCTGGCCAAGGCCAAAGCGCTGATAGCCGGGAGTTAACTCGGTGTAGCGGAGGCGCAGTAGCGTAAGCCTCCGGCTTGCAATAGTCCCGACAATCCTCTGGATTGTTCAAGTGGCGCGTCCTGTGCGGCAACCTAGAGAGTTGCCGGGACGCGCGCGAGCCAGAGGCTTACGCTACTACCTGAATAGCTACCCGAAGACGTCATAACCTTTCTCTGAGGGGGCATCCCCAGTTTCTGAGGAGCGCGCACGTCTCCCTAAGGCGCTGTGGCTCCGCGAATTTCATTAACACCCCGCTTCAGCGGGGTGGAGGAGCGGCCCACGCCCGGCAACCGCTTTAGCGGTTTATCGCCTGCGGGTAAGCCGCTAAAGCGGCTGTGGCGCCGTTGCACCCACTTCCACCCCGCTGAAGCGGGGTGTTAATGAGATCAGCCGTGCCGGTGCGCAGAAAGTGAGATGCACCCTTTCTCTGACCAAAGTGCAATAATTCACTTGGCCTTTCGTATAAGTTAGAGCACATTGAGCGCACATGAATTCAATCACAATGTTAACACCGGGACAGTTACGGCACGCAGCGGACCTACAGGAAAGAATTCAGTCCCTGCAAAGGGAACTGAGTCAGCTTCTGGGGGGCCAGGCACAGCCAGTCGCAAGGAGAGGCAGGCCGCCAGGGTCGGGCCGCGGCGGACGCAAGCGGCGGCTCAGCGCCCAGGGCCTGGCGAACATCCGCGCGGGCGTTGCCAAGCGAATGGCGGCGCGTGCGGGAGAGCAGGGGAACCATCGCCCGCGGCGGCGCAAGAGAAACTTCACCCCTGAAGGCCGGGCCCGCTTATCGGCGCTGGCCAAAGCCCGCTGGGCCAAGGCCCGCCGGGAAGGTAAGAGCAGGCTGTAGTCGGCGTCCGAGTCTCTTTCAACGAAGGGCGCGACTTCCTCGCGCTCTTCCTTTGCCTCCGCGACGTGCTGTCTTCACTCAACTCGGCCGGCACGCGCTTCAAGCTCCGCCTGGTGGCTGTGGTTATCCTGGTCATAGGTCTCAGCAGCGCTGTCTCTATCTGGGTGGTGCAGGATCGCGTTGACCGCCAGAGAAATGCCGGCGCGCCTAATGCAACCGAACCAGTCTCACCCGACGATTCACGTCGCTACACTCATGACGTGGAGATGTATTACGGCCAGAGCGGCCTTCTGGCGGAGAGGTGGAAGCGATCGCTGCAGAAACTCACACACGGCAAGCCCCTGGCTTATACCATTGCCGGCGCCTCGCTGGCTTCGGCAGGAGCGCTGTTATACGTCGCGGGCCGCCTTTTCAGACCAGGCTAGCCAGATAGTCCCGCCGCCTTGGTCAGCAGTGCGTCCAGGTGCTCCAGGCAGAAGCGAGACCAGGACTCGTAATTCGCGGCGTTCTTAACGGCATCCGCGGTGGGGATGAACTCCGGGCCGACAATGCCGCTGCGCCGGCCTGCGGCCTTTTCCGCTTTCACATGCATGATATGCACGACGCCGAAGTGCACATATCCCACATCCGTGCTGTCGTCATTGATCAACCCCACGGCCTTCTCGTCCACTGCCTCCACGTCCACTTCTTCCTTAAGCTCGCGCCTCATGGCATCCCGGTAGCCGACGTCCTTCGAGAACAAGCCGTCGTCCGTATCGGAGATATGGCCCCCGACCCCGACAGAGTATAGGCCGTGCAGGCGCGTCTCCTGCCCGCCGCGGCCACGGCGATAGCGCAGGACCTTGCCGTCGCAAATGAGCAGGACGTAAGGGATGAGCTGCTTGTAGCGGCGGTTCTGCTCCGCCTCGGTGCGATTTAAATACACGAGCTGCGAGGGCGAGGTCAGAACGGGCAGGTATTTCTCGACCTCGAAGCTCAGCCCCTGGAACAGGCCAAGGTCCTCCAGCAGCTTCCGTTCGAAGCAAAGGACGCGTTCTTCTGCGGGCATATGTCTATCGCGTGTTGAGCATTGTGTCGCGGCAATATTCAGGGCACCGGGCGCGCGGGCGAGCTAATTGTGGCTGGTGTCCACAGGAGTGAGACCACCGCCTCGGGCGTGAGCCGCTCCAGGCATTCGGCGGTTAGCCGGGCGCGGCAGGAATCCCGCAGCTCCTCGGGGCACGCACAGGGTGCCGTCAGGTGCCGGTGCTGCGGGCCGCGGGGCAGCCATTCGTGCAGCCCGGGATAATCACGGAAGATGGACACGGTCGGCACGCCCAAAGCCGCGGCGAGGTGCAGCACGCCGGAGTCGCCCCCAACGTGTTGCGCGCACCGCCCGAGCAAGGCGCCAAGCCGCGCCACGCTAAGGCCCGTGAACGTCTGCAGTCCGGGATTGGCGACGGCCGTCGTGAGTTCCTGCAGCCGCGCCCTCTCCCTTTCGCCGGCGCTGCCGGTCGCCATAATACGCACTTGGGGATCATCCCGCAGCAACCGCCGGGTCAATTCAACCCAATGTCCCAGCGGCCACTCTTTGCGAAACGTGCTGGCGCTTACCGAGAAGTGCAGCGCACCCTCGGGCACGTTGGCCGCCGCCCAGGCTGTGGCCTCATCGGGCAGGCGCAGGTCAAATCGCGCCGGCGCGAGCTCGAAGCCGCAGGCTGCCAGCACCGCCCGGCGCTGCTCGCATACCGGCAGCTCGCTGCTCTGCCGCGGCACCCAGTTCGGGATGAGCCACCGGTTCCACCAGTGCCTGCGCCCCGCCTCGTGTCCGACCTTCCAGCGCGCCCCTGTCAACGCCGTCATCAGGATGGTCCGGTCCGCCCCGCTGAAGTTATAGGCCACGTCGAAGCGCTCCCGGCGCAGGGCGCGCAGCACCTGCCATTGCTCGCCGAGCGTGCGCTTCTCCGGGTAAAGCTCGATCCCCCACGCGCGATCCAGACACGGCGCCAGGCGCAGGGCTTCCGCCCCCACCGTCGAGGTCAGCACGTGCAGGGCGCAGCCGGGGTAGTGCCGCTTGAGTTCCCAAAGCGAAGGCACCAGGTGCACCGTGTCGCCCAGGAAGCCCAGGTCCACCACCAGCACCTTCTGCGCGGCGCGGGTTTGCGCGTAGAAGCTGGTACACGGCGGCGGCAGAGGCATATATGAGGCGCTGACGCAGGGTAACCCACCCGGCGTCCGCAGCCAGCACGAAATTGGCCTGAGATATGCCGCTTAAAGCAGGGCAGGCGTTTCGCCCTGCCAGCAGGTTTCGAACCGGCATATCTCCGCAGCCTCTCCCTATACACGCCGGTACCTCACCGTAGAACCTCTAACTTCAAGTTAGAGGTTCTATGGTGAGCTACCTGCGTGCATAGGGAGGGGGTAGGGACGAACTACGGCACGGAGGCCGCGCGATGGACTGCACAAGTCCCACGGGCACTGGGGGTTACAAGCTTTTGGTAGCGGCGGGCAGCCCTGGATTCCTGGCGAGACTGCGACGAACTTAGCGGCACGCGCGGGTGCCTTGCGCTTCGCAGGGGGGTGTGCCAACCTTGACGGAAAGGCACACTACATCATGCGCTGGCATACCTTGCGCGGGCGGCGACGGCTGAAGAACCCGGCTTCCGACCGGCAGGCCTTCACGCTGGTCGAGCTGCTGGTGGTGATTGCCGTCGTCGCCCTGCTGGCGGCGCTGCTGTTGCCGGCGCTGGCATCAGCGCGGGAGAAGAGCCGGAAGGCGGCGTGCATCTCCAACCTGCGGCAGTTGGGCATCGCCGTGCAAAGCTACGCCTCGGATAACGAGGGCAAGATACCCTACGGGCCCAAGGCGCCGCCGTTCACCAATCCCGCCGATTTTTACCCGTCCACGGGGGCGCCCACTAGCCTGATTTCGTTGCAGAGCGGGGCGCCGGTGGGGTTGGGGCTGATGCTGCCCCAGCAGCTTTGCGGGCAGCCCAAGGTGTTGTTCTGCCCGGGGAGCGACCAGCCGTTGGACGCGAATGCGGAGCTGGCGAAGGTCGGCACGAGCCAGGCCCAGAGCAGCTATTATTATCGCCATGCCGGCAACACGCTGCTGTTCGACCCACCCGGCAGTCTGGCCACGCCGGACCATCTCCAGCTCGATCACCTGGGCCTTAACCGGAACGGAGTCCCTATCCAGGCTTTGGCCATTGATACGATGTTCCTGTGCCCGCCGGACCTGGCGCTCTACGGGATTAAGCCCCGCACCCACCACAGCCAACGGGTTGCTGATATTCTGTTCTCGGATGGGCACGCCCTCTCCCGGCCCAATGGAGACGGGCGGTTTACGGTGGATCTGCAGAACCTCGCGGACATCCGCAGCGCTTTTGATAAGATTCTGGGCGTGCTGGAGCAGGCAGACACGCAGTTCTGAGGCTGGGCAATCATGCAAGCCCAGCCCCGTCGTGTAAGCCGCGCCCAAGCCGCGCTGGTGGTGGTGGACGTGCAGGAGCGCCTGCTGCCGGCGATGTCGGAGCGGGAGCGCGTGGTGCAGAACACGGTGCGGCTGATCAAGGGCGCCGCGGTACTCGGCGTGCCGATGCTGGCTACAGAGCAGTACCGGAAGGGGCTCGGCGCGACGGTGCCGGAGGTGGCGTCGGCCATCCCCGGCTTTGCGCCGCTCGAGAAAATGGCTTTCAGCGCCTGTGGGGCAGGGGGATTTGCCGAGGCTCTCAAGGCGACCGGCGCCGCGGTTGCGATTCTTTGCGGGATCGAGGCGCATGTGTGCGTGACTCAGACCTGTCTGGACCTGCTGGACAAGGGGATGCGGGTGTTCGTCGCGGCTGATGCGGTGTCGTCGCGCACGTCGGAGAACTGCCGTTTGGGTTTGGAGCGCATGCGCGAGGCTGGGGCGGTGATTGCCTCGACGGAGATGCTGCTGTTTGAATTGCTCGGAGAGGCAGGCACGCCGGAATTCAAGAAGATACTGGATTTGGTGAAGTGAGCGGGCCCGGGCCGTATTCAGGCGGCAGCGGATGCACCTCGATGCTAGCACTGTCCCGAGCAGTGCAAATCCGAAATCCGAAGCCCGAAATCCGAAACAAATCCAAATGCTCCAACGGTAAAAGGCCCCAAACGCTTCGCCCGCGGTGGTGTTGGACATTTCCCCTTGCCTATTTAGTATTGTTTCGGATTTCGGGCTTCGGATTTCGGATTTGGGTGGCTGGCGCGCGGTGGTACTTTCCAGATGCGCTCAGCGGGGGCTACTCGTGGACCTTCTTGCCGCCGGATTGTCCGCATGCTATAAGCTTCACCCAGCTTTTGCAGGCAGAACTATGAAGACGACCAAATCTCTCGCACCCAGACACGTTTACCTCGTTTCCAGCGGCGACCTTCGCCTTGCCGCCAACCAGCAGTGCTGGCCCGAGCAGGCAAAGATGGAGGCGGCGCTGGCCAAAGCGCTGAGGGTCGAGGGCTGGACCGTCGTGCGGGCCCATCCGGTGGACTCGAAGAAGAAGCACGGGTTCATTGATTCGCAGCGGATGGGCATCGAGGTCTTCGGCAAGCTCGACCCGCAGGCGCCGCTGATCGTCGCGGAGTCGGTCTGGCAATACAGCCATCACGTGCTGGCCGGGCTGACGACGCATCGAGGGCCTATCCTGACGGCGGCCAATTGGAGCGGCACCTGGCCGGGGCTGGTCGGCATGCTGAACCTGAACGGCTCGCTCACCAAGGCGGGCGTGCGCTACAGTACGCTCTGGAGTGAGGACTTCCGGGACGAGTTTTTCAAGAGCGGGCTGCGCCAATGGCTGGAGGAAGGCGTGGTCACGCATGACCAGAGCCACGTGCGGGACTTGCGGCTGCTGAAACTGCCGCTGGCCGACGAGCAGTTCGGCAGGCGGATCGCGCGCCAGTTCCGCCAACGGAAGGCCGTCATGGGTGTCTTTGACGAAGGCTGCATGGGCATGTTCAACGCCATTGTTCCCGACGATTTGCTCCACGCGACAGGCGTGTTCAAGGAGCGGCTGAGCCAGTCCACGCTCTATGCGGCGATGCAGCAGGTCACCGATACTGAAGCGCGCGGGGTGCTCGATTGGCTGCTCAAGAAAGGCATGGTCTTCCGCTGGGGCAAGAACGAGCAAACGGAGCTCACCCAAGCCCAGACCCTGCAGCAGTGCAAGATGTATATCGCGGCGGTGCGGCTGGCCGCTGAGTTCGGCTGCGCAGCCGTGGGCATCCAGTATCAGCAGGGGCTGAAGGATCTCGCGGCGGCCAGCGATCTCGCCGAAGGGCTGCTGAATAACATGGATCGGCCGCCGGTGAAGTGCCCGCGGACCGGGCGGGTGCTGTTTGACGGCGAAGCGTTGCCGCACTTCAACGAAGTGGACGAATGCGCCGGGTTGGACGGGTTGGTTACTTATCGCCTCTGGCGGGAGCTGGGTTTCTCGCCCGAGAACACGCTGCACGACATTCGCTGGGGCCAGCACTACAAAGGCGATGGCGTGAATGATTACGTATGGGTGCTCCTGATTTCCGGGGCTGTGCCGCCGGCGCATCTTGCGGGTGGCTACCGCGGCGCTTCGAGCGAGCGCCAGCCGCCGATGTATTTCCGCCTGGGCGGCGGCACGATCAAAGGCGTTTCCAAACCGGGCAAAGTCGTGTGGAGTCGCGTGTTTGTGATGGACGGCAAGCTGCACTGCGATCTGGGAGTAGCCGAGGCGGTCAAACTGCCTGAGCGGGAGACCGAGCGGCGCTGGCGCGAGACGACGCCGCAGTGGCCGATTATGCACGCGGTTTTGGACGGTGTTACGCGCGACCAGATGATGGCCCGGCACAAGTCGAACCACATCCAGGTGGTGTATGCGCCCAACGCCAAACAGGCACACCGCGCCTGCCGCATCAAGGCGGCGATGCTGGGCGAGTTGGGGCTAGAGGTTCACCTGTGCGGTGACGTGGCGCTGGGGTGATGAACTGGTTTGAGTGTCAGGGCTATGCGCTTGACGCAAGTCGGCAGGGACGCCTCGCCGAGGCGTCCGTCATCGCCCTCGGCCTAAATCGGACGCCTCGGCGAGGCGTCCCTACCAACCTCGGTTCCTATTGTGCATTAAAAAGGCGGCCTCACTCGAGGCCGCCTGAACCTAACTAACCACCATACAAGGAACGCAGGCACCTTAACCCGGAAGCGGATTGCAACAATGGGGTGTTCACCCTATTTCCTCACCAGCGAACGCAGCGTGGCGAGGTTTTGCACGTCCTCGTGGAGGTCCTTGGATTTGGGGGTTTCGAGGCAGCCGGGATGGCGCCTGAACCGTGGATCATTGACGATGGTGCGAAAGCCTTGCTTGCCGATCTTGCCTTTGCCGATGTGCTCGTGTCGGTCCACGCGGGAGCCCAAGGCGGTCTTTGAGTCGTTCAGGTGGAAGGCCAGCACTTGTTTCAGGCCGAGCAAGGAAGCGACCTCGCCGATGGCTGCGTCCCAGCCCTTTGGCGTGCGGATGTTGTAACCGGCGGCGAACAGGTGGGCGGTGTCGAGGCATACGCCGAGCCGCTCCGGCTTTTTGACGCCGTCAAAGATGGCGGCCAGGTGCTCGACTCGATTGCCCAGGCAACTGCCCTGGCCGGCGGTGTTCTCCAGCGCAATGCGCACGGGCGACTGCTTCGTGGCGGCAAATACCTGGTCCAGCCCGCTGATGATCTGGCGGATGCCGGCGGCTTCGCCCGCGCCAAGGTGCGCGCCGGGATGGAGCACCAGGAAGGGCAGCTCGAGTGAGGTCGCGAGTTCGATCTCCTGGACGAGCGAGGCGATGGAGCGGTCGCGGTTGTCGCCGGCCGGGGCGCCCAGGTTAATGAGATAGCCGGTGTGGCCGAACACGCAGGCAAAGCCGTCGGCCTTCAGCTCCTTCCTGTAGGCCGCCACGTCGTGCGGGGAGAAGGGCTTGCCCGCCCACTGCATGTTGTTCTTAACGAACACCTGGATCACGTCGCAATGGATGCTGCGACCGCGCTGGAGGGCGGTCCAAATGCCGCCTGCGGTGGAACAATGGGCGCCGAAAAGCATGGCCTTACCATGCGCCTGTGGGCATTGCGGCACAAGGGGTGGCCGCAGGGCAAGCGTTGCCGGACTGGAGGGCTGTTTGAATCAGGGCCGGGCTGAAGGGGTCAAATCTACGGAGGGCTGGGAGGCGGAGTTGTGCAAGAGAGGAGATGTAGAATGAGATTCTGGCCGAAAGCGCTGTTGGTTGCCTGGTTAACAGGAGTTATTGCGCCGTGCGGGCTAAGGGCAGGGCCGGCGTCGGCTGATTCTGCGTTGTTCCGCAGTCTGCACTACCGGTTGGAAGTTGCCCCGGGCGTGCCGGCGTCCTTCATCACGGTGGGCGTGACCAACGAAGTCGTTACTTTGAATGGGGCAGTGGACAACCTGCTGGCGAGAAAGCGCGCGGAGGCAATTGCCGCGACCACGCCGGGGGTGTCGGCGGTGCACAATCAGATCGTGATATTGCCGGCCGAGCGGAATGACTGGGAGGTGCGCGCCGGTGTGGCCGACGCGCTCTCGGTGGCGCCGGCGCTCAAGAACGATAAGATCGATCCGGAGGTGCGGGACGGCTTTGTAACGCTGACCGGGAAGGTGGGGTCGTGGACGGAACGACACCTGGCGGAGTTGACTGCCGAGGGGGTAAACGGCGTGCGCGGCGTGGACAACAAACTGCGGGTGACCTACGGCACGCCGCGTTCTGACGCCGAGATAATGGCGGACATCCGCAGTGAGCTTAAATGGGATCCCTGGCTGACTTCCCCCGAGGTGAAGCTGGAGGTGCACGACGGTACGGTGCACTTGACGGGGCTGGTGGCCAGCTCCTCCGCGCGCCGGCGCATATACGAGGACGCCTGGGTGATGGGGACGAGGTCAGTGGATGTGGGCGGCGTGGACGTGGTGTCCAATGTTCCCCTGGCGATGAAGGAAGGCGGGCTCACAGAGGCGACCGGGCTGACCGCCGCAGGGCGCCTGACCGATGGGCAGATTCAGCAGGAAGTGGCCGGGGCGTGTGATCTCGATCCGCTGCTGAGGCCCGGCCACGTTGACGTGCAGGTCCAGGACGGCGTCGTGACGCTGCGCGGGGTTCTGCCGACTCCGGTCGCCCGGCAAGCGGCGGGCCAAATAGCCCAGGACGTAGCCGGCCCGGGACAGGTGCAGAACTTGATTACTGTCCGTTCCCTGGAGGGCTCATGAGGACGGTTCGGCGGCACGCGGCAATAAGCATCGCGCCACCGCCGGCCAGCAGCAAAGCAGCGGCAGACGGCTCCGGGGCCTGCACAATCTGGACGGTGAACGTGTAGCCGCCGTCTGAGAAGAGCCCGCCGGAATAGCCAACGGATTTCCCGGAGTTTGCGGCGGCGGCCAACTGAGCGGGACTGAAGCTTGCCTGGTAGCTGAACCCGGATAGGGAGCCTCCGGCGGGTATGTCATTGGTGGCCGCATTGGCCGTGAACTGGACGGACATGCCAGAGATGTTGGCCGTCCAGCCTGAAGGGGCCGAAGCGGTGGTTGGCACCCCGGGCAGGTAGAACTGACCCGGCACCCAGCCATACCAAACACTCCCGACCGGCGACAGGGCGCCCGCGGCGTCACTGAAGGTCAGATTGTAGGTGTATGGGCCGGAGCCGCTGGCGGAGACGGTCCCGCTGGCAATTTCGCCCTGGGCGAGCACGTTTGCGCTCGTTGCGGCCACTAGGGCGAGGAGGACCCCATAAAGGAGCGCTTTACTGCGGAGTAGTTCAAACTGGCTGTATTGCGTAGTCGTTCTCATAGGTAGGGGCTCATGCGGTTTGTGTTTTTCGTCGGTCTATAGACGGTAAGATGCATGGAAAGGCCGAGAGGTTCCCGAGGAAGCGCCCGGCTGGCCGGCAGTCCGGCGATGTGCTTGACCCTGCCCGAACCCGGCCTATGATGCGCTTGCGTTCGGATATCGAACCGGCCAGAGCGAGCATGTGAGAACATCGTTGGTTTGGGCAGTGGTTGTTGGAGCGGCTGTCTGCGCCGCGACGGCGGCGGAGCAGACCACGAACGTCTTCGAGAGCCCCACCCCTCCTGTCGCCACAAGCGAACTGGATAAGCTTGTGTTCGCTCAGTTCGCGCGCCTCAACATCCAGCCTGTCCTGTGCTCCGATGCGGTGTTCGTTCGCCGCGCCTACATAGACGTCCTCGGCACGCTTCCTACGGCCCAGGAGGCCAAGGAGTTCATTCAGGACCCGGACACCGCGAACAAGCGCGGGCTGCTGATTGACGGCCTGCTGGAGCGGCCGGAGTTCCCCGATTACTGGGCCATGAAATGGGGCGACGTGCTGCGCATCAAGG
>Ga0335069_10001269_pt1 | contig 40780 bp, 40 predicted proteins | sample Lox_Sample_11_FD_206714 | JGI IMG/M metagenome (GOLD analysis project Ga0335069, IMG submission 206714) | Soil microbial communities from Loxahatchee National Wildlife Refuge, Florida, United States - Lox_Sample_1.1 | ecosystem: Environmental > Terrestrial > Soil > Wetlands | place: USA...
GTGAAGCAGATCATCACCGGGTCGATTGGATTCGACGACTGGGAGTGGGGAGTCGACCTCTTCGCTGATGACCCCTTGGTGTTCAAGAAGCTGATCTACGAGATGCGCTTCGATCAGGTCAGTGCGGTCTATGCCCTATTTGGCAGTTTCTTCGTAGGGCTGCGCTGCCCGGCAAACAGACTTCACGATCTGCTGGAAGGAAACCTTCCGGAGGCGCCGGCACCGGGGAAGTAGACTCCTCCCACATGCGGTACCAGCCGCCGACTGCAAGCGACGAATGACCAATAGTAGCCACAACCCAACCATAGGAGTCCTCGCGCTGCAGGGTGACTTTGACGCGCACCGCCGTAGGCTCGAGGAGCTAGGGGCGAAGGTCGTTCTGGTGAAGAAGCCAGACCAGCTTGATGAGATTGAAGGACTGATCATTCCTGGAGGCGAATCGAGCACTTTGCTGAAGCTTCTGGGTCAAACCGGATTTGAGAAGCTTAAACAATTTGTACGGACAAAGCCCGCGTTTGGGACATGTGCGGGAGCAATCCTGCTTGCTGCCCAGGTCATCAATCCACCACAAGAAAGTCTTGGAGCGCTCGATATCACCATCCGCCGGAACGCTTATGGCAGGCAGATTAATAGTTCAATAAGGGAAGGGAAATTCCTGCAGCAAAACACTGAGATGGTTTTTATTCGCGCACCAAAAATTGAACGTGTGGGAGATGGGGTCGAGGTGATCGGTACGGAGGGCCAAGATGCCGTATTGGTGAGGCGCGGCGAAACGCTGGCCGCAACTTTTCATCCCGAGCTAAGCGAGGACCCCAGCATCCACCAGTATTTTCTGGACCTCGTTGCAGGCAGACGAGGCAGGCCTAAACAATGAAGCAAACTAGGAATGCTGGAAGAACTGCGGAATGTGAAGACATAGGACGCTGCAAGTAGTGGGGTTAGCTAACGACAGATTGTAAGAACTATCGCGTCAGCCGTCGGCGAATCCATGTGGCAAGTCCCACCAATCCACCGCCCAACGCTGCCAGAACGCCAGGTTCCGGAGCAGCCGCCTTCAAAACGTGTGGTGAGGCGAATGAACTTCCGGCTAGAGCTAACACCACCATGAAAACAGACATAACTCCAAAGGCCCGATTAAGCACGAGAGACCCCCCACTCAACCTCCTCGCAAGGATGGTTCCATTGCGTGTGGATTTCAAAAACCTTTACAAACCCTCTTTGTCTAGCGGATTTATTGACATTTGTAGAGCTTACGGACCGGTGGTCACAATGGCCGAGATGGACTGCTGCGCAAGGATTTTCACTCTTTTGCCGACTGTGTTCTGCTAGTTCATGCCGGGCACGGCCTGGCAATCCGTTATCCTGTCACATCTACCTCAACCGTCATGGAAGCTCCTGAACTCGAAATCAGCCCTGTCGGCCTGCGCTCCTACCTGCGCCTGCTACGCTGCAACGCCAATCTTCGCTATCTATGGGGCGCGCAGGTGGTCAGCGAGATCGGGGACTGGTTTTACACCCTCGCGATCTACAACCTACTTTTGCAGTTGACCGGGCGGGCCAGTTCCGTGGCTCTGGCCTTGGTGCTCCAGGTACTGCCGCAGACGTTGATCGGACCCTCCGCGGGTGTCGCCAACGACCGCCTGCGGCGCAAGCACGTCATGATTGCTGCTGACCTGGGACGAATGGTGATCGTCTTCTTCATGCTGTTCGTGCGGTCGCGTGAGATGGTTTGGGTCGTCTATCCGCTGCTGGTTGCGGAGACTCTGCTGGCGGCCTTCTTTGAGCCAGCGCGCAATTCGGTGATTCCCAACATCGTCGCCCGCCGGGATGTCGTGCTCGCCAACACGCTGTCTTCCGCGACGTGGTCCGTGAACCTCATGCTCGGCTCGACGGCTGGAGGAGTTGTTGCGGCGCTATTTGGGCGCGACGCAGTTTTCATCTTTAACGCACTCTCATTTCTCATTTCAGCACTCCTGATTTTGAGAATGCATTTTGCCGAGCCCCATGCCGAGGGCACGCACCCATTCCGGCTGGGCGAGCTCGTCGATTTTTCTCCAATGCTGGAGGGGATCCGCTACGTCCGCTCTCAAGTTCGGCTGCGCTCGACGATCCTCGTGAAGGCCGGCAACCTGATCATCGGTCCCAGTTGGGTGCTATTCACCGTGATGGGACAACGAGAATTTCCGGTGCGCTGGCATGGACTCGATCCGGCACGGGGCGCATTTCTCGGCATGAGTTTGTTACTCGGAGCGCGCGGCATTGGAGCACTTCTTGGTCCCCTTCTTGCCGCTACATGGGCTGGACAGGTGCGCGAGCGGCTTGAACGGGCGATTCTCTATGCGTACTTAGCCACCGCCGTCGGTTATGGACTGCTCAGCGTTGCGGGGCACCTTTGGCAGGCGTGTCTTTGTGTGACGATTGCGCATGTCGGCGGCGCTATCGTGTGGGTGTTCTCGACTACGCTTTTGCAGTTGCAAACGGACGACAAGTTTCGTGGGCGGGTCTTTGCCGCTGACCTCGGGCTGTGCATGTTCACGATTGCCAGTGGAGCCTACGTCGCAGGAAGGTTTGTGGATTGGGGCTTCACCGCGCGCCACGTGGCTGGAGCGGCCGGAGCGTTGATGTTGATTCCCGCAAGCTTGTGGGCGCTGGCAGTGCGCAAGAATGCTGAGTCTGTGTAGCGCGGGCGCCCCCGCCCGCGTGATGGTTTGATTAATGTTTGCGCGAGCCCGGTTGCGTTCTATGCCCGCGCCAGTCTATCGATCTTTGCCGCCAGGATAAAGTCCGACTCCGTCAGTCCGTTGACCTTATGAGTCCACGTCGTGACCTCGACCTTACCCCACGAAAGCATCATGTCGGGATGGTGACCCTGTTCCTCGGCGATGGCCCCTATGCGATTGACGAACTCGAGCGCAGACTTGAAGTCCGGAAACTTGTAGGTACGCACAATGTGATGCTCGTCGATCACACTCCAATGCGCGAATTCCGGAAGCTCGCGATGCATCTCTACGAGTTCTTTCCCTTTGATTGGAGGAACCGCTCCACGGCATGGAACGCAGGTTTTATCGGCAAGTGATGTCATTGCAAACGACCCCGCAAAAATCGTAGCACCTTTCCCAGTTGCAGCCCTGTCTCCCTGCGCCAAGTTCGCGAAACTTCCGCTGCCAATCTTGCATCTGAGTGCTTTACTTGACGGAAAATACTTCTGCCCGCCGCGACTGCCAAACCGGCCATGAATCCATGGGTCATCGCCATTTCGGTGATGCTCGCCACTTTTATGGAGGTGCTCGATACCTCCATCGCCGCGGTTGCGCTTCCGTATATCGCGGGCAGCCTCTCGGCGACGAACGACGAGGCCACTTGGGTTCTGACCAGCTATCTCGTGGCCAACGCTATCGTGCTTCCCGCCAGCGGCTGGCTTTCGCTACGCTTCGGGCGCAAACGCTTTCTGATCTCTTGCATCATCATTTTCACGATCTCGTCATTTCTCTGCGGAGCCTCGACCAGCCTTGCAATGATTCTGATTGCGCGCGCCATTCAAGGCGCGGGAGGCGGCGCGCTGCAACCACTCGCGCAGTCGATTTTGCTGGAAACTTCTCCACCCGAGAAGCGCGGCGTTGCCATGGCCGTGTTTGCGCTAGGTGTCGTTGTTGCCCCCGTGCTCGGACCGACACTGGGGGGATGGCTCACCGACGCGTACTCATGGAGATGGGCTTTCTACATCAACATTCCGGTTGGGATTTTTGCAACGTTCATGATCTCGCGGTATGTGGAGGACCCACCATATGTGAAGAACGCGACGCCGGGCCGGCTGGATGCCATTGGTCTGGGTTTTCTCGCGGTTTGGCTGGGCTGCCTCCAGATCATCCTTGACAAGGGACAGGAAGACGATTGGCTCGGAGCGATCTGGATTCGTTGGGCGGCGGCGATCCTGATTGTCTGTTTTATCGCTTTTATCGTTCGCGAGCTGATTCACGACAAGCCCCTGGTCGATTTACGGGTCTTTCGGCATCGAAACTTCGCGCTTGGGTGCGTCCTGATTGGGCTTTTTGGAGCTTCCATCTACGGCACCATCACCCTGCTTCCGCTCTTCTACCAGGAACTGCTCGGCTACACGGCGCTGGCCGCGGGTATGGCCGTCAGTCCGCGCGGGATCGGAGCCATTCTCGCGATGCCGATCATTGGCACTCTCACCGCCAAGATCGACAACCGCTGGCTGATTGCATTCGGCTTCTTGCTATTTGGATTCAGTAGCCTACGTTTCGGCAGTGCGGACCTTTCAATCGGGCAGTGGACCTTGTTGTGGGCGATCGTGATTAGCGGCTTCGGCTCTGGATGCGTCTTCGTTCCGCTTTCGACGACGACCATGGCTGGGCTTCCCAACGAAGAGATCGGTAATGCCGCTGGCCTCTATAACCTGCTGCGCAACATCGGTGGCAGCATCGGGATCGCAATTGTTAACACGCTCGTCATCCGGCACGCGCAACTGCATCGCACTGAGCTTTCCCACAATCTGAGTCCGACCAATCCTCAGTTTCAAGGGCTGGTGCAACAGGCGAAAGACCATTTGATTTCACAGGGGGCTTCGGCCCCGGACGCACTGTCGCGCGCTTATGCGTTGGTGAATGGAACACTGAACGGGCAAGCCCGCCTTTGGTCTTATGTCGACGATTTTCGCTACATGGCACTCGTGTGCTTCATCTGCATTCCGATCGTGTTTGCGCTCAAGAAAGCGAAAGGAAAGGGAGCGGTCGAGACAGGACATTAAAGGCGGAGAGTTCGTCTCGAAATCTCTGCCTCTTGGATCGCCTGTGAGTGAACAATCAACGCCCTGAAGAAACGAACACTAGAACGGAATGTCCTCATCGGTGATCGCAGAACCGCCGCCGCCCGCAGGTGCGTGCTCGTGCTCGGGAACGCTCTGATCGAAATTGTTTCCGCCTGAGGCCCCCGCTCCGCGAGATCCGCCGGAGTATTCGCCGCCGCCCTCGCCGCGTCCGCCGAGGAGAACCAGATCGTTCGCGACGACTTCGGTCATGTATTTCTTTTGTCCGGACTGTTTGTCATCCCACGAGCGCGTTTGCAGGCGGCCTTCGATGTACACCTTACCGCCTTTCTTCAGATATTCTCCGGCGATCTCGGCCAGCCGTTGCCAAAGCACGACGTTGTGCCACTCGGTGCGGTCCTGCCAGTTGCCGTCCTTGCCCTTGAATCGCTCGTTCGTGGCCAGCGTAATCTTCGCGACAGGCGTGCCCTGCGGGGTGTACTTCACCTCAGGGTCTTTTCCCAGATTCCCAATCAAAATAACTTTGTTGACGCTCTTCATGATGGCAACTCCTTCCGAGACGCTCAATATAACAGAATCAGCATGGGCGTCGCGTGTGCGGTGCGCACAGCAAATTTGTGATGAATCGGGGGCGCCCGGGCCTACACAAAGATCTTGAATAGCATGAAGTATACGATCACTCCGGTGACGGAAACATAAAGCCAGAGAGGATAGGTCCAGCGCGCAATCACCCGATGCCGGTCGTAGCGTCCGCGCAAGCCGCGGGAGAGGGTGATCAGCACCAAAGGTACGATTACCATGGCGAGGACGGTGTGCGAAAGAAGAATTACAAAGTAAACAGGCCGAGCCCATCCTGTCCCATGGAAGTGCACGACGCCCCCGTGCCCGGGCCAGTGGTAGTACAGATAGGAGATCAGGAACAGGCAAGAGGTTGCGAACGCCGCAATCATCGCCGCGCGGTGCGCTGCCATTTTGCCCCGCAGGATCAGACGATGGCCGATGACCAGGAGCAGCGCGCTGCATCCGTTGAGGGTGGCGTTGATCTTAGGGAAAATGGAATAGTCAGTCATGAGAGAACAGTTGTACGAGCAGGGAAGGCTGGTTGGCAAGACGAGGAACGTCAGAGGTTAGAGGTCAGAGGTTAAAACCTAACCTGAAACGGCAACAGTACAAGTTCGCAGCCAATATTCGTCGACACAACCGAATACAAAGGGCTTATTCTGCAATCATACTTCTGACTTCTGTAATCGAGGTCTTTCACCTCTGACCTCCCACCTCTGACCTCGATTCACCCCCTGATTACATATAGAATGTCTACAAATGTCCGATGTGGGCACACCGCAGTCGGAGTCTCCCGCGCCTGCGCCACAAAACGTGTCGCGGCCGTTGCCCGTACTGGCTGTCTGGGCGCGCGATCTCCTCATCTCGCTGGCCATCTCTGCTTTCATCATCATCTTTCTCTACCAACCGGTGAAGGTTGAGGGCACGAGCATGATGCCCGGCCTCGAAGATCAGGAGCGCATTTTCGTCAACAAGTTTGTTTACCGCTGGGAACCCATCCAGCGCGGCGACATCGTGGTCTTTCGCTACCCGCGTGACACCAGTAAAAGCTATATCAAGCGTGTGATTGGAATCGCCGGCGACCACGTGCGCATCGAAAGCGGCCAGGTTCTTGTCAACGACGTTGGCCTCGATGAAGACTATGTGCCCAACGAGTATGCCGATGCCCGTTCCTACCCGGAAATCACCGTGCCCGTGGGAACGTATTTCGTCCTGGGCGACCATCGGACGATGTCGCAAGATAGCCGCGACTTTGGCCCTGTCGATGAGCGTTTGATCTACGGCAAAGCCGTGTTTGGCTATTGGCCAATGGATAAATTGGGGCGGTTGCGATAGGCGCTATGTCGTCGCGCATGCCTGCCACCACTCCGAGGAGGTTAAACATTACCACCGGCCATCACCGGTAAGGCGTGCCTTCGGCAGCACCTAAGAACCTCGAACACAATTGACACCCGGCCCGCATCTCACAAACAATAGACGCATAATCCCCTTAACTGGAGAGAATATAGATGCCGGAACAAGGCGAGCACCCGAACGTGTATCACCCCGAGGGTGGGGGGAACGTAGGTAAGTGGATCCTTTTGGCGCTGGCGATCATTTTTGTGGCCGGTTCAGTGTTCTTCGGCTACGAGATGCATACCAAACTCAACAAGCTCACTGACGATCAAACAGCGAGCCAGCAGCAGATTGCCAACCTGACCAAGCGCATGCAGTCAGCCGAAGCCGATGCCGAGGCGTTGGGCGAAAAGATCGGCGTGACCAAGAAAGAAATGGTGGAACGAGCGGCCGAGTTGCAGCATATGCAGGCGGCTTCCGCGGCGAAACTGGCTCAGCAAGAGAAGCAGGACGTTAGCGCAATCGGAACCGAAGTCGGCAGCGTCAAGAATGACGTTGGCGGAGTGAAGACCGACCTCGGGACCACGAAAGCGTCGCTGGAAGAAACAAAAGCTCAGTTACAGCACACGATCGGCGACCTCGGGGTGCAAAGTGGCCTCATCGCCAATACACGCGGCGATTTGGAGGTTCTCAAGCACAAGGGAGACCGCCAGTATTACGAGTTCACGCTCCTGAAAGGCGCGAAGCCGCAGGCGATCTCGACAGTCACTTTGCAGCTCAAGAAGACTGATCCCAAGCGCGGGAAATACAACCTCAACGTCACGGCCGACGATAAGACGATCGAGAAAAAAGACAGAACGCAGAGCGAGCCGGTGCAGTTCTACACCGGCCGCGACCACATGCTCTATGAGCTCGTGGTCTGGACGGTCGACAAGAACAAGATCACGGGCTACCTGAGCACGCCGAAGAATGCGCCTGTGCCGATTACGGCGACGCCGCAGTAACGGCTTTCAGCACGATCTGATTTGAAGGGCACGGCCTTGGGCCGTGCCATTTTCTGTTTCGAGAAAATGACCCTACCGAGCGTACATACCCTCCTTGAGATCGCTCTTCGTACCGGCGTTATCTACATGCTCGTCCTCATCGGCATCCGGATCAGCGGCAAGCGCGAGGTCGGGCAGATGACCCCATTCGATCTCACCTTGCTGCTCTTATTATCCAACTCGGTTCAGAATGCGATGACAGGACCCGACACGTCGTTGGCCGGGGGCGCGGTCGCGGCGATAACCCTTTTGATCCTGAACTACCTGGTCGCGGAAGTGTCAGGAGGGAATCGGCGGTTTCGCAAGCTCATCCAGGGCCAGCCAAGTCTGCTCGTGCACGATGGGCAGCTCATTGAGGCTCACATGGCGAAAGAGCATGTCAGCATGGATGAACTGGAACGTTCGCTGCGCGAGCATGGGGTCGCGAGTTATAAGGAAGCCGCGCTAGCCGTGCTGGAAGTGGACGGTTCGATCAGCGTGTTGAAGTACGACGACATTGAACCCAGCGCTGCGACTCATCTCAACCGGCGGCGTTTTCTAAAGAAACAGTAGTGATCTGTTCAGCGAGGGGCGACGCCATAGGCAGACGTGCGGAATGGGAAAGAGGCCAACGCCGCGCCCAAAAAATCAGGGAGGCGTTCGCCTCCCTGAACACATTAGAAAAGTGCTGCCTCGCTAGTCGCTGCTCGGTTTCCTTGGTTTGAGATCGCAAGCCTCACGAACGCGGCCCAGGTCAAGGCCTGCCGGAGAAAACTCGGCGATCTGCCGGCCACTGCGCGTGGGCAGCGCAATGTTGAATACCTGCGAACCGATCAAGCCTCGCGTCGTGTCTTTGTCCATGGACAAGAAGTGCCCGCGCAGCCAGTTCCAGCCCTTGTAATAGTGCGATCCGTCGACGCGCACCTCGACTTCGAGCTGAGGTTGTCCCCACCAGCCGGGACGATTCGGCGGAGGCAGCCGAACACCGGGATTGAAGTCCGCCAGCTTGAGCTTGCCGTTATCGCAAATCAGATTGACGCGCGGCTTGTAGCTGTTGTCTTCGCGGAAATAGTTGTTCGACTGCAGTTCGAAGCGCACCTTCTTGTGGCCAGTCATCTTGTCAGTGGAGTGGAATTCGAGCCAGTTGCCGCCGGCATTAACTCCATCAGATTCATCCTGATTGGGAGACATGGAACCGGTTTGGGCGCAGGCCAAAGACGCCCAAGCAAGCAGCGCAATAAACGCTAAAAGGGCCTTTCCGGCAACACCGGAAGAGCCTGATCCATAGAAAACGCTAGATTTCGCCAAGATTTCCTCCCGAATTCTCAACCTCTAGTATAGGAAACCCCAATACCCTGAAAAAGTTGTATAGGAAGCACCCCTGCGGCTGGACGAGAGCTCGATCTCGAGCATGTTTGCCTGGCGACCTGTTTCTTGCCCGTGACAGAAGTCATATCTGGGATAAGGGTCAGACACTACGCTGGATTTGCGCACTACGGAGATTGAGCATGTCAGCGCACCCGCAACATGTAGTCTTAGGGTATCGTCGTGAATTGCGTTCACGACACGAACCGGAAATGAACGACAACGAGAGACTGGCGGACGCGGCCCGGAAGATCCGCATCCGCGCTCTGATTGTTCCCCGCGAGCATGGCGCTTGGGGGCTTCTTTTCATCCCACTTTTTACTGGCTTGGCGGCCGGCGTCGCGCCCGCGTATCACATAGGCTGGCTTTTGTTGTTCACTCTCGCGGCGTTCTTTTTGTTCTGGCTGCGCACGCCAGTTGAGAGTCTGGTCGGTTCGGGTGTGATCACGGCGTACTCGTCGGCTGAACGACGCGCTGTTGCGGTCGCAAGCGCGTTGCTGGTCAGCGCCTCGATCATTTGCCTCGCCGTGCTGCTCTGGGGAGGCCGTAATTCTGAACTGATACGTATTGGCCTCATCGCCGCCATGGCGCTTGGGCTACAGACATCCCTGCGCCGGTTTGGCCGAGCCGCACGCATGTCCTCGCAACTCACCGGAGCCGTCGCACTCACGGCCACCGCTCCTGCCGCGTACTACCTCGGCACCGGCCGCCTCGGAGTCCCGGCGCTAACGCTGTGGATTGCCAACTGGCTCTTCGCCTGGAACCAGATCCACTTCGTGCAATTGCGCATCCACGCTTCGCGTGCTGAAGGTCTGGCCGGGAAGATTGCCGTGGGCAAGTATTTCCTAGCGGGCCAGTTGATGCTATCAGCTGCTCTTGTGTCAGCAGCAGTCGCCAGATTTGTTTCTCCATTACTCATCCTCGCGTTCGTTCCCGCGCTTGTCCGGGGCACAAGTTGGTTTCTTCGTGCGCCTGAGCCCCTGAACGTTAAAAAGCTCGGCTGGTCAGAGATGAAGCAGGGAATTGCCTTCGGAATTCTGCTAGCCGCTGCGACGCTGCTTCACTAGAGCCGGTTCGCCCTCGCCATAGTCGCGATGCCAGTTCCAACTCGTACCGTACAATGGTCTCGACATACGATGCCCGGATGGCGAAACTGGCAGACGCACGGGACGTAATAACGGGAAGTTTGGTGTTGACATTCCGGCGTACTTTGTTGTAGCGTGGCGTCCCTGTTCTCTAATGGACAGGTGCTGTAGCTCCTACAGGGGTACTTCCCCGAAGCACATTCAATCTTGCCGGGGTGATAACTCTCCCGGTAATTTTGCGCCCACTTAAGTCTCTGGACGTTCTCAACGTTTTGAGGTGGCCGATGGTCCGGAAAAGCGTACGCCTGCGAAGGTTCCTTCAAGTCCTCCTTTGCCTTGTGGCGCTGCTGATCTCAGGCAGCAATCTGTTCGCAAACTCAGCTCCCACCACCTCTCGTAACGGGCGGTCGAGTGAGCAGGGCAAGAACGTCAGCGCGGCGGTTGCTGCCCGCTTCCTGGAGCAATCCAGCTGGGGACCGACGGCGGCCACGATCGCCCAAGTACAGCAGGGCGACCTGCCAACCTACCTGCAGCAACAGTTCACTGCCCCAATCTCTACCTATGTGACACCAGGTTCAGACGACAAGATCGACTTTGTGCAAAATCAGTTCTTCGTCAACGCCATTCAGGGGCAAGACCAACTCCGCCAGCGAGTTTCATTCGCACTCGCGGAGATCATCGTCATCTCGGGCATTGGACCCAACATCAAGAGTCCCTCCGCGTTTTCCCTGTGGATGAACATGCTTCAGAACGACGCCTTCGGGAATTTCTTCAACATCATTAACGACGTGACGCTCAGTCCGGGCATGGGCTCGTACCTGAACATGGCGAACAACAACGGTTGCAGCACACGCTGCCGCCCCAACGAGAACTATGCGCGCGAAATCCTGCAACTCTTCACCATTGGCTTGTACCAGTTGAATCCCGATGGGACGCCGATGCTCGACAAGAACGGAGATCTGATCCCGACGTATGGACAGGATGAGATCGACGGCTTCGGACAGCTCTTTACGGGCTGGACTTATCCTCCCGAGCCGGGCAAGACCGCACACTTTTTTGACGGGCCCTACTATAGCAGCCCGATGCTGTCTTTCCAAAAACACTACAGCAAGGCGTCCAAGGCTTTGCTCAACGGTTTTGTCATCCCGGGCGGCGGCGATATCCAGGCTGATCTCACCACCGGCCTGCAAAACATCTTCAATCATCCAAACGTTGGCCCATTTATTTGCCAGCAACTGATCGAAAAGCTCGTCACGAGTAACCCCATTCCTGCTTACGTTTCGCGTTGCACCCAGGTCTTCGACAACGACGGCACGGGAGTGCGGGGCAACATGCAGGCAGTCATCTCGGAGATTCTTCTCGATTCTGAGGCCCGACGCGGCGATGATCCCTCGCAGTTGCAGCCCTCCGACGGCCACTTGCGCGAGCCACTGCTCCACATGCTGGCGTCGATGCGGGCGGTGAACGCAACGACCGACGGCGTCAATCTGAGCAACTACGGCAGCGGCATGCTGCAGGCGCCATTCCTATCGCCGAGCGTTTTCAACTTCTATCCCCCTGACTTTCACCTGGCGGGAACGGGACTGGTAGGGCCGGAATTTGACATTCTGAATGCCAATACCACGTTCGCACGAATCAACTTCATCAACGACCTGATCTACGGTACGGTTGGGCCGCACACCACCATCGACATCTCGTCCTATGTCAACGCGGCCGGGAATGTCACAAATCTGCTCAACTTGGTAAACACCAACCTGATGCATGGCGCTATGCCCAGCGACATGTTGTCCACCCTTTCCGCCACGCTATCGTCGGGTGCCTTCGCCGGCAATACGCAGGTTGCGGAGGCGGCGCTGTATCTGGTCTTAAGCTCATCCCAGTTTCAAGTAGAACACTAATGCCAGGAGCCTTTTGGAGGGAGTATGCCTAGAATTACGCGGCGCGGTTTTCTAAGAACATCCTGCTGCACCGCGGCAGCGGCGGGGATAGCGGCCTCCAGCCTTAACCGGCTTGGCATGATGAGCGCGTACGCTCAGGGTTCCGACTACAAGGCATTGGTCTGCATTTTCATGTTCGGTGGTAACGACGCTAACAACATGATCATTCCTTATGACAGCGCCGGCTATGCCAACTATGCGCAAATCCGCAACAATCTTGCTATTGACCAGAGTATCCTTCTGCCCATTCAGCCCAAGAGTCAAAGTCTGCCGTTCGCCCTTCATCCCAAGTGCCCGAATATTCAGGGTCTGTTCAATTCCGGTCAGATCGCGGCGGTCGTGAATACCGGCGTTCTGCCGCAGCCGACAACCCGGGACCAATACCTGAACGGTCAAGTCCCGATCCCCGTAAGCCTGTTCTCGCACCAGGACCAGCAAATTCAAATGCAGACTGACACTCTGCAATACGCGACCGTTCCTACTGTCGGTTGGGGCGGGTTGATGGCCGATCAGATTCAGGCTATTTATGGCGGCAATTTCCCGATTCTGATTTCTCTGGCCGGCGTCAACGTCTTTGCCCAGGGTCTGGTTGCCAAGCCGCTTCAGACGAGCGGCGATCCAACCCTGTCGCTAACGGGCTATTCCGGCTCCGGCGCCGATAATGCGCGCCTGAACGCGTTCCAGTCGCTCTTGACCTTCGGCGACGGGTTGACTCTGATTCAGTCGGCAAGCGGGATAACGTCGACCGCTCTTCAGAATGCCCAGAACCTGGCAGCCGCGTTGGCGGGGGGTACACCGCTCAAGACAAAATTCCCCAAGAACCCGCTGGCGGTCCAACTGAAGGAAGTGGCGCAGATCATTCAGGTGCGGTCCGCCCTCGGGTTGTCGCGCCAAATCTTCTTCGTTTCGCTCGGCGGTTTCGATACCCACAGCGCCCAGATCGTCACGCAAGCCAAACTCATGCTCCAGCTCGACGAGTCCCTCGGCGCCTTCTATCAGGCGACGAACGAGCTCGGCATTCCGCAGCAGGTGCTGACTTACACGATGTCGGACTTCGCTAGGACCTTCCAGCCGGACAGCACTTCAGGCAGCGATCACGCCTGGGGTAGCCACCACCTGGTCATGGGCGGCGCCGTGGCCGGTCGAGATTTCTACGGTACCTTTCCGACTCTGGCCTTGGGCGGGCCGGATGACGCCACCAATCAAGGCCGCTGGATTCCCACCACCCCACTCGATCAGTACGGCGCGACCTTGGCGCAGTGGTTCGGTGTACCAACCGGAAGCCTGCAGTCAATATTCCCGAACCTTAAGAACTTCACGACTCAGACTCTCGGCTTCTTGCCGGGGACGGAACAAAAAGACGGACGTCGCATGCGGATCTGATGGCCGTAGGTGGAGGCGGGCTTTACTGATTTGATTTTTCCGTCGCGATGTTATCGAAAAAGTGCGCCGCGAAAGGCGATGGACCTCAGCGGGTGAGACTCGCGTCCGCGGGGAGTTGGCAGGAATCCCTCACATAGCCGACATCGAACCGGAAGGGCGAGAAATATAGCGCCAAAGGGTCTTTCGTACCATCCGGACATCCCCTGCACTTGAGAAATCAGGACCGCTGCACAAGCATATCGACGCACGAAGCCACATTAGCGCTATCTAATGCGACTCAAAAAATTCAGGAACGTAGATGTGTTCGTTGGGTACCTCTCGAATTGCGATACTGCTGCGGGCTCAACTGACACCAAAACTGACACCGGCGGTGTTGTGGAGGTCCCGGTCCAGCAGGATAGTGTCCAGTAACTGCTATAGAATGCGAGTGTTGCATCCGCTAGCCCGGATGGCGAAACTGGCAGACGCACGGGACTTAAAATCCCGGGTCCAGAAATGGACGTACCGGTTCAATTCCGGTTCCGGGCACCATTTCTTCAATTTGAGATTCGCACCGGTTCTACAGTCTTTACCCGATGTCACAACCGGTGTCGTTCCGATATACAAAACTGCAGCTGTATATGGCGCCCTCCCCTGACCTGCCCCCCGTTTCTAGTCCAGGGATAATGAGACCTTCTCCGCATTTTGTTCGCCCCGCAGCGTAGCGGGGATTGGGGTCTGGGGCAAGGGGCCGGCGTTTGAGGCCTCTTGCCCCAGTTCAGCTCTGTAGAAGCTCGCAGCTTGCGCTGCAAACTCCGCTGGGGTTCGATACTGCAAACTGCTGTGTGGACGCCTCTCGTTGTAATCTTGCTGCCACTCGGCGATCTTCGCCCGCGCCTCGGCCAGATCCCGGAACCAGTTCTCATTCAGGCACTCATCGCGGAAGCGTCCATTGAAACTCTCCACGTAACCATTCTCCATCGGCCTTCCGGGCTGGATCGTGTGCCACTCCAAGCCTTGCTCGTAGGCCCATTGATCGACGGCACGGCTCACGAACTCCGGTCCGTTGTCGCTGCGAATCTGCCGTGGCAGTCCGCGTCGCTGCTTCAGTTCTTCCAACACCCGCACCACTCGTACTCCACCCAGCGAAGTGTCCACCTCGATCGCCAGACACTCCCGCGTGTAATCATCCACGACGTTCAAGATACGAAACCTCCGACCCGAACTGAGTGCATCGGTCATGAAGTCCACCGACCACACCTGGTTGGCGGCCACCGCCTCCGGCAGCGGTTGACGCACCCGGCTGCGCTTCCGCCCACGTTTGCGCCGCAGCCCGAGCTTCTCCTCGACGTACAGTCGATAGATACGTTTGTGGTTGACCTGCCATCCTTCCCGCTCGAGCAGCACCTGCAAACGCCGATAGCCGAATCGGCGCCGTGTTTCCGCCAACTCTCGCAGCCGGGTTCGCAGTTGCGAATCTGCACTCCTTCGCCCGCGATACCGACACATCGCTCGATGCAGTTCCATCAGCCCGCAGGCGCGTCGCTGGCTCAGTTCGACTTCCACCTGCATCACCAGCACTGCTTCCCGTCGCATCTGCGGGCCTACCACTTTTTTGTGACCACCGCCTTCAACGCTCGGATGTCCACCGCCTGCTCGGCCACGATGTGCTTCAGTTGCCGGTTCTCCTCTTCCAGTGCCCGCAACCGTCTCGCCTCGCTCACTTCCATCCCTCCGAACTTCCCCTTCCAGCGGTAAAAACACGCCCGCGTGATCCCGTGCCTCCGGCACAGCTCTTCGGTTCCCACCCCGGCTTCCGATTCCTTCAGGATGGCGATGATCTGTTCTTCGCTGAATCGACTCTTGCGCACGACTCCTCCTAGCCCTGGGCGGGCCATTCTAAATCGGAGAAGTCACATTTCGTCTGGACTAATTCCCGGGGGGCAGGTCACCCCCAAAAGGTCCCGCCAATCTGGTCCCTATGATGTCCTTGCCTTGGGTTTTACGAAGCCGGCGGACGAATCCGTGCGCTCAGCCAGCCGGCATGCCTTTAGCTGGCGGAACTACTCTCTTGGCCTTCGCTTCGTCACGTCAGAATAGGATCAATCTCCACGGGGGTGCCGCGCGTGCCGAAGCGCATTCTGGTCGTCGATGATCATGATGTGGTTCGCCAGGGAGTGCGGCTGATTCTTCGCAACCAACCGGACTACCAAATTGTCGGCGAGGCCGACAATGGTCTCGACGCGCTCGAAAAGATGCTTTCGCTCAAACCCGATCTGGTCGTCCTCGATCTGAGCATGCCCGGCAAGGACGGGCTGGCCGTACTACGGGACATCGCGATGCCGGACTTCGCGCACAAGCCCAAGGTCGTCATTCTCGCTATGCACGAGTCGAACGAACTGGCGAGCAAGATCAAGAGCCTTGGCGGCCAAGGCCATGTAGTCAAGACTCGTGCGGCTACCCACCTGAACCGCGCAGTTCAGAGCATTCTTGAAGGCGGCACGTTCTTCGAGAACATAAAAGCAAAGGCATAGCGTCAGAGCGGAAGCAGGTCGCTCGCGTTTCGCCAATCCAATTTCGCAGGGACTCTCAGCAGAAAATCGCGGCGGAAAGGCATTCGTTCCCCGTCGTTACCTTTGTAACTTGGGTTGTCACTACGACACGCCTCAAAATTGTGCTTCTGGACATGTCCGCGAGTACTCAAAAGGCGACAATTCCGCGGCAACCCGCGTTCATCGACGGTCTTTCGTTGATTGCCGACAAGGTTCTGGCCATGATCATCGGCCAGAATCCACTGGTGTCGACGATCGAGACCCTGTGCCGCGAACTCGAAAAACAGGAAGGTGGACTTTTGTGCTCTGTCCTACTTCTCGAGTCTGACGGAGTGACGTTGCGCAGTACTGCTGCCCCAAGCCTTCCGGTGGAATATTCCCGCGCCATCGATGGTTGCAAGGCTGGACCCTATGTCGGGTCCTGCGGTACGGCCATCTATCGCCGCGCACCCGTCGTTGTCTCCGACATTTCCGTCGATCCATTGTGGGCCGACTACCGCGATCTCGCGCTGTCGCATGGACTGCGCGCCTGCTGGTCGGCGCCGATCGCCTCGCAGGACGGAGCGTTGCTCGGAACCTTCGCCATTTACTACCGCGAACCGCGCGCGCCCGAAGCCCACCACATTCGCCTGATTGCTCATGCCACGCATCTTGCGGCTTTGGCAATCGAGCGCGATCGCGACAAGACGCAGTTACGCGCTGCCGAGGACCGCTATCGAACACTGGTACAGCGTCTGCCCGCGATCACTTACATCGCCGAGCTCGGCGAAGACGGCCCCTGGCATTACGTCAGCCCGCAGATCCGAACGATTCTCGGATATTCCCCCGAGGATTGGCTGAAGAATCCATGTAACTGGATGAATCATATTCATCCCGAAGACCGGCAGTCTGCTTTTGCCGCCGAAAAAGAATTCCAAAGAACACGAGAAGCATTTCAGAGCGAATATCGAATGTTTGCCGCTGACGGTCGGCTTCTTTGGGTTCGCGACGAAGGTATCATGCTGCGCGCGCAGGACGATCAGCCGTCACTGATGCAGGGGGTGCTGTACGACATCACCGAGCACAAACGCCTCGAAGATCAACTCCGCCACTCGCAGAAAATGGAAGCGGTCGGGCAATTAGCCGGCGGAGTAGCTCACGACTTCAACAACCTGTTGATGTTGATTCAGGCACAAAATGAACGCCTTCGAGCACGGTTCCGCGTGGAAGACCCCGCATATGCGGACACATTGGAGATCGAACACGCGGTTAAACAAGCAGCGTCCTTGACCAATCGATTGCTGGCTTTTAGCCGCCGCCAATTTTTGCACCTTCAAGTCATGGACTTGAACGTAGTGCTGAGCGAAACGGCGAGAATGCTGGAACGCCTGATCTCGCCCAACATCGCTCTAGAGGTCCTACCCAGCGCCACGCCGCTATGGGTTAAGGCCGATCCCGGACAACTAGGGCAAGTGATCCTGAACTTGGCCGTTAATGCACGAGATGCTATGCCCGACGGTGGTCGTCTCACGATTGGCGCAGGCGCCGTTGAATTAAAGGACTCCCAGCCCGCTGTGCACGGAGCAATTCCGCCCGGTGTCTATTCGGTCCTTGCCGTACGCGATACCGGCACAGGCATGGACCGTGAGGTTCAGGAGCACATCTTCGAACCCTTTTTCACTACGAAGGAGCCGGGAAAGGGTACAGGGCTTGGTCTGGCTATCGTTTACGGCGTAGTCAAACAGACCGGTGGTTGGTTGAGTGTGGCCAGCGAACCAGGTGAAGGAACGACCTTCAACATCTATATTCCGCTTGCCGAGCCCACTGTAGAGCAAGGACCCTCGATCGGGAAAAATTCAATCGCGGATGTGGAGACGCGAGAGGGCCATGGTAAGGAGACCATCCTTCTAGTCGAGGACCAGGAAGGAATCCGCGAGGTGGCCCAGGAATTCCTAAAGCGCAGAGGATATTCTGTGTTCTGCGCCGCCGATGGCGATGAAGCGTTGCGTCTCGCCGCCAACCTCAAGCACCCCATCGACCTTCTCGTCACCGATGTTGTCATGCCCAACATGGGTGGTCCCGAACTGGTCGAACGTCTCTCCCGCACGCGACCCGGCACCAAGGTTTTGTTTATCTCCGGCAACCCGGACCAGGCCTCACTTACCGAACAGCTTGGAGGGCTCCCCGCAGCCGTACTGCAGAAGCCATTTCCTCTCGACAGCTTGCTGCGAAAAGTTCGCGGCGTTCTCGACCGCTAGCCTTCCCGGCATCTCGTCTTCAGCGTCGCACATAACCTTGTGATCTGGATCACTGCCGCACGTGTCCACCCATACGAGAATCGCGCAAATCCGGCAGGTGCCGGTACATTGTTCTCCTAGGAGCCCCTATGGCTGCGACCACACTCCCCAACAACATCTCGAACCTTCTTGCGACGGATGAGGAATATCCCGCGCCGCAGATTGTCGTGGATCAGGTTCAGAACAAGAACTGGAAGGCGGATTACGAGCGTTCAGTGAAGGATCCAGAGGGCTTTTGGGAAGACGAAGCGCTCAGGTTCACCTGGACGCAACCGTGGTCGAAAGTCCTCGATTGGGATGGCGTGCGCCATAAATGGTTTCTCGGGGCGAAGACGAACATTACTCTCAACGCTCTCGATCGCCATGCCAGGTCCGAACGTCGGAATCGCGCTGCCTTCATCTGGCTCGGCGAAGACGGCACCGAGCGCATCGTCACCTACGGCCAGCTTTACCGGCAGGTTTGCCGCTTTGCCAACGGCCTGAAGTCGCTCGGGGTGCGCAAGGGTGACCGCGTCGTCATCTACATGCCGCTCACGATGGAGGGCGTGATCTCTATGCTGGCGTGCGCTCGTATTGGGGCGATCCATTCCGTCGTTTATGCCGGCCTGGGCCACACCGCGCTGCGTGATCGCATTACCGACGCCCAGGCTAAGGTTGTCATTGCCGGCGACGTCGGATTCCGCCGCGGCAAAACAGTTCCGCTGAAGCCCATTGTCGATGAGGCCCTTGACGGCGTCGAGTTCGTCGAAAGGGTCGTCGTTTTCGCCCGCCAACCGACGGAACTGACAGGCATCGAGGTTGACTTCGCAAGCTTGCTGAAATTTCCAGCTGAGTGCCCGGCGGAAGAAATGGACTCCGAAGATCCGCTCTTTCTGCTTTACACCTCGGGTTCGACCGGCAAGCCGAAGGGGGTGTTGCACGTGCACGGCGGCTATATGGTCGGCACGACTTATCACCTGAAGAGCTACTACGACGTCGGCGACCAGGATGTTTTCTGGTGCACCTCCGACATCGGCTGGGTCGTGGGGCACTCGTACATCGTTTACGCGCCTCTTTGCGCGGGCGCGACTACGCTGTTTCGCGAAGGCGCCATTGACTACCCGAATCCCGGCATCGCCTGGGAGATCGTCGAGCGTTACGGCGTAACGAAGATGTTCACGGCGCCCACCGCCCTCCGCATGTTCATGCGCTTTGGCGAGCAGTATCCGCAGAAGTATGACCTCACATCCCTGCGCCTGATTGCCTGTGCAGGCGAGCCACTGAACCCAGAAGCCTGGCGCTGGGCTCAGACGTATCTTGCGGGCGACGGGAAGTGGGGATACGTGGTCGACAACTGGTGGCAGACGGAACTAGGCGGGCCGGCGATCGGCACGCCTCCGACGTATGCGATGCGTCCCGGCAAGTGCGGGGTGTCGGTGCCGGGATCGGAAGCCGATGTCGTTGATGAACAGGGAAAGCCCGTCCCACCGGGCGTGGGTGGGCGCCTCGTGCTGAAACGGCCTTTCCCTTACATGCTTCGCACGGTCTGGGGCGACGCGGCTCGCTACGAGCGCGATTGGCAGTTGATTCCCGGCTGCTACGTCACCGGCGACGTCGCTCTGAAGGACCGCGACGGCTACATCACGGTTCTCGGCCGCGCCGACGATGTACTGAACGTCGCCGGGCATCGCATCGGGACCGCTGAGGTAGAGAGCGCGCTGGTTTCACATCCAGCAGTGGCAGAAGCGGCAGCCATCGGCGTACCCGACAAGCTCAAGGGCGAAACCATCAAGTGTTTCGTGCAATGCCGAGCGGGACACGCTCCATCGGAGACACTTGCAGCAACGCTCACCGATCACGTTCGGCGGGAGCTCGGGCCCATCGCCACCCCTTCGGCGATTGAGTTCGTGACCGCACTGCCCAAGACGCGTTCTGGCAAAATTCTGCGTCGCTTCCTGAAGGCAAAGGAACTGGGCGTCGATGCCGGCGACGTTTCGACGATGGAGGGCTGAGGCTAAAGATCAAGCGCAGGCCGCAAACAGAGTGACCGCCGTGGGTTGTGTGCCGCAGACACTCTTGGCCGCGCGCAAGCGAATCGATCTCAGACGCGAGCAAGATGTGAGTGTGGAGATTTTCGGTGCAACCCCGTGAACCATGTGGTTCAGATGTTTTGCTCGCATAGTCCCAAGATGCCGCAAACGAAAACTACTCTCCGGCCCCGACAATCACCGCCGTTCCGCGCGGCGACTCATGCGATCCGCTTTCCGGTTCGAGCGTGACGGCAAAGTTCTTCGCCTCGACTCCCTCCGGCAATGGGGGATTGACCACCGTCGCGTTCCCGCGCGAGTCAGGCCGGAATAGCCCCGCAGCAATAGGCGCGCCGCCGTCTGCAGGGAAGAGCCACAGCTCGTAAATCTTCTCTGGAGGAAGCTGCGGCAGGCTGCTTGCAAGGAAAATCAGTCCGCGGCTCTGCCGTCGATAAATCGCTTTGCCCCGAGGCTGGGGTTTGCTTCCTGCAGCGACCAGTTCGATTTTCTTCGCTTCGGGATCGATCAGCGTTGCGAGAATGTCGTTCGCCTGTCGGAGCTTGGCTTCCTGATCGCCAAACTGCGCTTTCAATGACGCCAGGTTCCGCTCCAGCGCCGAGTTTGTCCGCATCAGACTAATCGCGACGAGGACGAGCCCAAGCGCTGCGGCCCATCCCAGAACTCCCCACCACGCGAACGTGCGGCTTGGCTCTGTACGCGCTGCTGCTGCGGCTGGAGCTACTGACGTGCGTGGTTCTTTCGCAATAGCCGACACCAACCGTTGCCGCGATCGGGCTGGAGGCCGAGGGCCATTTGCCGTCAACGCGACCACGGCCAGATCTCCGCGCACCACTTCCAATTCGCGTCGGCACGACGCGCAGCCCTCGAGGTGCTTCTCGAGTGCAAGCCGCTCACCGCCCGGAAGCGTTCCCAGGGCGTAAAGCGCTAGATCTTCCGCGAATTGTTCGTGCACGCTCATGCCGCCAGCACTTTTCGCAACGACAGCAGCCCGGTGCGAATCCTGGTCTTGATTGTTCCCAGCGGTTCGCCTGTCTTTTCCGCGATCTCCGCGTGGGTCAGTCCTTCAAAATATGCCATCTCCAATGCCGCACGCTGCTGAGCCGACATCCATTCAAACGCCTCTTTCACTTTAGCCATCGCCCGGGACCGGTCAGCATCGGACGCCAGGTCCGGCTCAACCGAAACCACAACGTTCTCGAAGTCATCTTCGGGCTTACGCTTTCGCAGCGCATCAATGGCCCGGTGCCGCGCGATCACCGCCAGCCACGCTCCCATGTTCCCGCGGCTGGCATCAAACGCGCCCGGATTGCGCCACAGCTGCATGAAGATATCCTGCAGAACGTCCTCGGCCGCGGACGTCTCCTGCAACACACGCAACGCCACCGTACACAACGGACGAATAGCGGTCATAGAGCTCCGCCATAGCTCCCTGATCGCCGGCGCGAATCGCCGTCACCAGCGCGAGATCAGAGGGCTTTGGATTGCGATCTGCGCTCGGCACTGGGGAGACTCTTCCTCCTAAAGTACGCTGAAGAATGGGGTTTTGGATTGCCCAGCTTGACTTGGCGACGGCCCACCAAAATAACAGTCCGGATGTTGCGAAGTAAGACTGAGTTTAGACTTCGGCTCGCGCCGCTCGTGTCATGAGCTCTTCAATTGCCTGCTGCGGAGCTTTGCCGTTCTCGAGGATGGCGAACATCTGCTCGGTAATCGGCATTTCGACGTCTTTCTTGCGCGCCAGTCCCATCGCCGCTTTCGTCGTGAAAACTCCCTCTGCGACCGCTCCGTGCATACCGGCAATGATGTCCGGAAGCTTGCGACCCTTTCCCAACTCCACTCCAACGCTTCGGTTTCGCGAGAGATCGCCGGTACAAGTCAGCACGAGGTCCCCCAGCCCGGCCAACCCCGCCATCGTGTCGAGACGGCCACCGCAGGCAACGACAAGGCGCGCCATCTCCGCCAAGCCACGTGTGATCAGGGCCGCGACCGAATTATGCCCGAGCCCCAGCCCGTCGCACACTCCGGCTGCGATGGCAATGACGTTTTTGAGTGCCCCTCCTAGTTCAACCCCGATCACGTCGTCGTTCGTGTAGACGCGAAAACGCGAGCTGTTAAATGCCTGCTGCACCGCGCGTGCCAGATCGCTGTCGGTCGAAGCGACCGTGACCGCCGTCGGATCGCCGCGCGCAACCTCTTTGGCGAACGAAGGGCCGCTCAAAGCCCCTACACGGACCGTGAATTTTCGCTCGCGCATGACGTCCGAAATGACCTCGCTCATGCGCGAGAGCGTGCCGTTTTCCAACCCTTTAGTGCAACTGACCAGAAGCGATTCCGGGCCAAGCGTGGGAGCCATCCGCTGAAACAATATTCGGCAATATTGCGACGGCATCACGCTGACGACGATCTCCGTCCCCGACAATGCCACGCCGAGATCGTTCGTTGCCACAACTGACTCCGGAATCTTGAATCCCGGCAGGAAACGTTCATTGACGCGCTGCCGCGTGATGCTTTCAACGACGTCCGGTTCGTTGGCCCACAGATGAATCGCGTTCTCGCCCTTACGGCCGAGCGCAATAGCCAGTGCTGTGCCCCAAGCGCCCGCGCCAATCACGGCAACGCGGCTCATCGGCGTCCTCCTGAATCGTCCGCCGACGCGGGCGGAACCTTCTGCCCGATGCGCGATTCGGTACCAGAGGTGAGCCTGCCGATATTCTGCCGGTGTTTCCAGATCACCAGCGCAGACACGAGTGCAATGATTGCGAGCTCCACCGGTTCGCGGTATTCGCCGATCGCCCACACGAGCAGGGGGAAAGCGGCCGCAACGGCAATCGACCCGAGCGACACGTAGCGAAAGGCAACCGCAAGCAAGACGAACAGCGCCACCAGACAAAGGATGGTTTTAGGAGTAAGCAGAACAAACGCGCCAAGGCTCGTGGCCACGCCCTTTCCGCCGCGAAACTTCAGCCAGACAGGGAAGAGATGGCCGCATACCGCATAGAGCGCGGCAGTCGTCATGATGAGATGATGATGCGCTCCGCCAAACATGATGCCCACGAGATATACCGCCGCCAGGCCTTTGGCCGCATCGAGCAGCAGTGTCGCAATGCCAAGCACCGGCGACTTGCGCGCGACGTTCGTTGCGCCAATATTCCCGCTTCCACTCACCCGCACGTCCTCACCCCTAAACGTGCGCACCAGCAAATACCCGAAGGGTATCGACCCGAGCAGGTAGCTTGCGACAGCGGCGATGAGGAATGAATATGTGCTCATCAGGTCCGATGATAGCCACGAATGAAATGCGCCGCGGCTACTTCATACACCTCGCAACGCGAATCGCTCCAGCTTCGTATACTTCGATCCCGCCGACGAAAGCTGGCTTTGGAAGAGAATAAAAGCGTCGGCGGTCATTGTACCGAACTCGATCTCGCCCATCGCGGCCAGCCGCTTCTGCAATACTCCGAACGCCGAATTCGGTCCGTCGCCCTCTCGCCACTTTGGATCGCCCGACCTGCCTCCAGCTCGGGCAAGCGTCAGGTGCGGACTATACGCCCGGTCCTCCCGCGGGACACCCAGCTCCGCCGTGGTATCATCCACGCGCTTGGCAAGTGCAGTAAGCTCGGGCCCGGCATGAATACCAATCCAGAAGACGCGCGGCGACTTAGCCGTCGGAAAAAATCCAAATTCCGCGAAACGAATCTCGAACCGATCGCCGCGTATGCCACGCAGCTTTTGCGCAACTGCCTCAACCTGTTCCGGCTTTTGCTCGCCAATAAACTTCAAAGTGACGTGCAGCGACTCTGGCCGCACAAACCGTGCCTCGGGCGCAAACCCGCTCACACCCTCGACAAATCGCGCGATCTTCCCTCGGATCGCTTCATCAAGGTCGATACCAACAAAAATTCGCATTCAATCCGAATCCCTCGCGACGTCGGCGGCCGTTCTCTGTGATCCCTGCGGTTAGAAGCTCTTTGCGGGCGGCGAGAAAAGCCTGACCGCCGAGCCAAATCCGCAGAGTACGCGGAGACGCTATAGCAGCGCTCTCCGAATCATCTCTAGCGCCAGTTCTGTTGAGAACTCACGTATGCGTTTGCGATCGCCGACAAAATTCCGCTCCACCACCTGTGTCCCTTCCTCGCCCGCGAGCGCGATGTAGACAAGTCCCACCGGCTTCAGCTCGGTTCCGCCCGTCGGCCCGGCCACGCCGGTGATGCCGACTCCGTAACTCGAAAGACAGCGCTTTCGGATTCCCTCCGCTAGCGCCTGCGCCACCTCGCGGCTGACCGCGCCGTGCTTGTCGATCATCGCCTTCGGCACGCCTGCGACTTGTGTCTTTAATTCGTTCGAATAAACCACCGCGCCGCCGAGAAAACACCGCGAACTCCCGCTCAGCGACGTGATTCGCTCAGCGAGCAGCCCACCGGTACAAGATTCCGCCGTCGCCAACGTCATGCCGCGCATCTGCAGCAGGTAGCTTACGATCTGTTCGATGCTCTCTCCCTTGCGCGAAAAAATCGCATCGCCCAACTCGTCTTCCATCTTGCCCGCTAGTTCCTCAACCCGCGCCTCCGCTTCGGCCTGCGTATCCTTGCGGCACCGCAGGTGAAGTTGTATCTCGCCACCGCCGGCGAGAATGGTGGTTTCAACATCGGGGTAGGTTTTGTAGATCGGCGCGACCCGAGCATCCACCTGCGACTCCGGAATCAACGCCATCTTCAAGGTCCGCGTGGCAATGTGCTGCTCCGGAATACGCGCCCGCAGCCGCGGAATACACTCATTCTCAAACAGCGGCCGCAACTCATACGGCGGCCCAGGCAGCAACATCAAAAGCCGCTCTTGCCCGTCATACTTCCCGCTGATCCACTGTCCCGGAGCGGTGCCCATGGTGTTTGTCAGCACCGTCGCATTCGCAAGAATGTCCGCCTGCTTGGCGTTGTTGGGCGAGAATTTGTAGCCGCGTTTGGCAAAGCGTTGTTCGAGGCGCGCCACGATTTCGGGATCGCGGTTGAGCGTCAACCCGAGCGCTTCCGCCACGGCCTCGCGCGTGAGGTCGTCTTCGGTAGGCCCGAGTCCTCCGGAAAAAATGATGATGTCCGAGCGTCGCATTGCCAGCTTGGCGGCCGCCGCTATGTTATCGAGGTCATCTCCAACCACGCACTTGAACCGCACCTCTACGCCCAGGGTGTTTAGCTTCTCGGTGAGGAAGAGCGAATTGGTGTCCAGTCGATGAGGGGTCAGCATCTCCGACCCGACCGCGATGATCTCGGCGTTCACGGGTAGAAGTGTAAATGAATCGAGTGGGCGTCTGCGGTCGAGGCGTAAAATCGAATCTCGTCCAAGGCAGGTAGGTGGTCATGATTCGGTCTCTTACCGCTCTTTCTCTGATCGTTCTTTCGTCAGCCATTGCATTGGGGCAGGACTCTGACTCAATTGCGATTTCCCGCACAGCGAAAACGCCACTGCCGCGCGCTGATGCTCCACCCGTGTGCGCGAGAGACTACCGGTCTGACTCTACGGCGGGCGTCCTGGTCCTTGAAGTAGTTCTGGAAGGCGTTACGACAGGTTCCAGCGAGTTGTTGGCGATCAAGAGTCAGATTGAGGGAAGCTGCTTCGATGATCAGAGCGATCTTATCGGAGACGCAATTCAGGCAGCGTTTTCCGACAGAGGTTTCGCGCAGGCGCAAGTAGAGAATGTGACGTTGAAGGTGGGCGACAGGCTTACCGTCCCAAAACCGGTTACGGTAAAAGCTGAAATCACAGAAGGGCCGCGGTTCCGCATCGGCGCGATCAGCTTCACGGGCAATCATGCGTTCAGCGCGGCCAGACTCCGAGCCGCATTTCTCATCAAGAAGGGAGCTCTATTCCAGCACTCGAAAATCGCGAGCGGCCTGAAGCGAATCAGAGAACTCTATACTCCAAAAGGATTTTTGGACCTCGTTTTCATGCCCGACGTAATGTTCTCTTCGACCGGCACGGTCGACTTGACGGTTACGATCATAGAAGGCCAGCAATACCACATGGGTGCACTGAAGATTTACGCGAAGAAGGAGATATCCGAGCGCGCGGCCAGCGATTGGAATTTGCGCGAAGGCGCGGTCTTCGACGGGAACTATCCGCAGGAGTTTGTCGACAAAAGCCACTCGCTGCCGGCGGAGTTCGCCGGACAAAATGTCGTTCTAGTACGCGATTGCCCCGAGGCGACCGTGACGGTCATGTTGGTCCTCGACCAGACCGATCCCGGCCTTCAGAATCCGCCCGAAGAAGTTCGCTGCAAGAAGTCGAATGACGACGGCCAATAAGGCGCGCCGCCAAAATCTATTACTTAAGTCCCCTCCCCACCCGATATCTCGAACCAGCCCCCGAATCAACGTAAGCTCTAGTGGGCTCCTCCCTTCTTTTCCCGCAAGCGAAACGCTCGACACTAGGAGATCGCTGCTCATGCTCATCCCTATTCGCCACGAGAATATGGAGGCTCGCCGCTGGCCGGTAATCACGATCGGGCTCATCGTCCTCAACACCCTCATCTTCATCGCTACCAGTTCGACCATGGACAAGGAGTCGCCCGAACTCGGCAGCACCAAAGCCCACATCATCCTGCTCGCCGCTGCCCACCCCGATCTCAACATGAGCGATCAGGAGCGGGAACTGGTCGAGAACTTCAAGCAGGATAATCCCACCGAATGGGAGCACCTTCAAAGCCCCATGCACAATGTGATCGACGGCTGGGACGCGCGCATGCGCTTGAAAGAAGACCCGCATGACTTACAGGCCGAAATGGACACTCTAGGCGCAAAGTATGCGGAGCTGGCCAGCGCCTCTATCATCGAGCGTTACGCCTTCACTCCCGCGCACAAGCGAGCAATTACCTACCTCACGGCAAACTTCCTTCACGGCGGCTGGCTGCACCTGATCGGCAACATGTGGTTCTTGTGGTTGGCTGGCTTTGTTCTCGAAGATGTCTGGGGACGTCCACTCTATCTCGCCTTCTATCTCGTCGGCGGCGTCGCCGCGCTACAGATTCACGCCTGGAGCGATCCCGCGAGCATCGTCCCGTGTGTCGGGGCGTCGGGCGCGGTCGCAGCGCTTATGGGCGCTTTCCTCACCCGCTTTCCGAAGATGAAGATCGAAATGATGTGGATCTTCGGCTTCTTCCGCACATATCGCTTCCAGGCTGCGGCCTATTGGCTGTTGCCGTTGTGGGTGCTGATGGAGGTCTTTTACGGCGCTCTCTTCGGAAAAATGAGCGGCGTCGCCCACTGGGCGCACGTTGGCGGCTTCGCCTTCGGCGCGCTCGGCGCGTTCGTGATCGACAAGGCGGGCCTCGAGGGCCGCGTCAACGCAAAAGTCGAGAAAGAGATTTCCTGGACATGCGATCCGGAGATGGAGCGAGCAAATCAGCTTGTGGAGGCTGGTCAACTCGATGATGCGGTTGCCGCAGCGAAGCAGCACGTCTCCGCGCAGCCCAACTCTCTCGACGGCTGGAACCTTCTTCGCCAGATCTATTGGAGGAGACAGGAGCTTCCCGCCTATCACGAGGCGACGGCGAAGACCTGTGAGTTGCATCTGCGGGCAAAGAATCCAGACGGCGCCTGGCAGGACTATGAAGACTTCCGCAATTCCGGAGGCGACAAATTGCCCGCCGCGCCCTTGCTCGAAATCTGCCGCCATCTTGAAGAACAGCAGAATTACGATCGCGCGCTCAGTGAACTCGAGAGCCTGATCAAGGCCTATCCATCGGAACGCCAGGCGCTTATGGCCCAGATGGCTGCTGCGCGTATTTGCCTGAAGCGTCTCAATCGCCCTGAGGAGGCGCTCAAGTTCTACCAGGCCGCAGCGCAGTCCCCCGTGCCACATCTCGATCTGGAACATGCGATTGCCGCAGGGCAAAAGGAAGCGACAGCCGCATCGAAAGCAGCTAAGGCAGCGCAAGTCGGCGTATAAGCGAATTTCTAACCCGATTACGAGCCAAGGTGAGACGGCAAGATTGCCGCGTGCCCGTGAATTGTTCCCGATTCACTCCCGGTGCGGCTGCGCGTTTCTTCTTGCACCTTAGTGTCCTTGGTGGTGGATTTCGTTTCTGGGTACTGGGGGCTGAGCACTGGACAGTGGGGAGTTAGGATCGCGCAACCTCTTCGTTCTTAGGTTCCTGCTGCGTCATGCAGTGTATCGCTCCAAATCCCCAGATCAGGTCTCCGGAATAGATCGGCACGACGTCGCGGGAAGGGAAGAGATCTGACAGGGTGTTGAGAGCGATCCGGTCCATGCGGTCGTTGAACACCGGAGCCAATACTTGTCCGTTCGCGATATAGAAATTCGCATAGCTTGCCGGTAGCCGTCGGCCTTCAAAAACGACCGGGCTGGGCATGGGAATTTCGACCACGTTGAGTCGCTGTCCGTCTTGGTTGCGCGCTGCGCGCAAACGTCCCAGGTTGTGTTGCAGGGCGGAGTAATTCTCGTCTTGGGCATCCGGCTCAACCATCGTGACGACTGTATCGGGCGTCACGAAGCGCGTCAGGTCGTCGACGTGGCCGTGCGTGTCGTCGCCCTCGATGCCTTCGCCGAGCCAGATCACCGTCTGGATTCCAAAATAGTCGGCGAACAGGCGTTCGTAGGCGTCGCGATCCATGCCCGGGTTTCGTTGCTGCGTCGTCGAAAGCAGGCACTCCTCGGTCGTCAACAGCGTTCCTCGGCCGTTCACATCGATTGAGCCGCCTTCGAGAACAACGCGGTGTTCTTCGGATGACTGGTCGGCGAAAATTGGATGCACGATGCGCGCACCCGCAGCCTTCGCCATACGTGCGCCGACCTTTGCGTCAAGTTTGTAATTGTCGTACTTGGCCCACGCATTGAATTGGAAATGAAGCGCGAGCAGTTCGGATACGCGCTCCAGAAAAATGCAGCCCGAATCGCGCATCCAGACCCGGTTCGTACGCCACAGGTGAAAGCGCACGTTGTCGGAGAGCGCATCCGCCCGTTCCAGAACTCCGCGCGCTTCGTTCTCGGCACGCACGCTATTGACAATCAGATCGACGCGCTCATGCCGCGCCAGATTGCGGATGATCTCGGCGTAGACCCACGGAACAGGCTCGAATTTGCCCGGCCAGTCACCTTTGAAGTGTGGCCAGGCGAGCCAGGTGGAAGCATGCTGTTCCCACTCCGCGGGCATACGGTAGCCGAGAGCTGCGGGAAGTTTGGAAGGTTTTTTCATTTTCCGTCCAGCATCCGGCTGGTGATTGGAGCATAGCTGTCGATGCGCCGGTCGCGCAGAAAGGGCCAGTTGCGGCGCGTGTCTTCCATCAGCTTCAGGTTGACCTCGCCGAGCAGAATTTCTTCTTTATCGTGAGATCCTTCAGCCAAAATGCGCCCAAACGGATCTGCAAGAAACGATCCGCCCCAGAACTCGAGCCCTTTTCCCGGAGCGGAATTTCCGCGAATGTTGCCGGTTTCAAAGCCGACGCGGTTCACTACTCCGACATAAACGCCATTGGCAATCGCATGCGCTCGCTGAATCGTTCGCCAGGCATCGTGCTGCGCAACGCCAAACTCGGCCTTCTCGTCAGGATGCCAGCCGATCGCCGTCGGGTAAAAGAGAATGCTCGCACCCTGCAGAGCCGTGAGCCGCGCGCCTTCCGGATACCACTGATCCCAACACACAAGCGTGCCAATCTTTCCGGCCTGCGTATCGAGAGCTTTGTAGCCGAGATCGCCAGGCGTGAAATAGAACTTCTCGTAGTAGAGCGGATCGTCCGGAATATGCATCTTGCGGTAGATGCCGCGCAGCGCCCCATCCGAATCGAAGATGGCCGCGGTGTTGTGGTAGAGGCCGGGAGCGCGCTTCTCAAAGAGCGAAGCGACCAGAACAACCTTGTTCTGCTTTGCCGCTGCCGAGAGCTTCTCGGTTGCAGGACCAGGAATCGGCTCGGCGAGATCGAAGAGGGCATGATCTTCGCGCTGGCAAAAATACTGCGTCTGGAAAAGTTCCGGCAGACACACGACATCCGCGCCCTGCTTGGCTGCTTCACGCACGCGGTCGAGCGCCTTGGCCATGTTATCGGCAGGCTCGGAGCCGCACGACATCTGCACCAGCGCGACATTGAACTTGTCGGGAAAGTTATCTGACAAATCGATCTCCACTACGAATAGAGATACGGCAGGCCGCGTCTCCACGTTGAACTTCAACTTGCGCGCCTAGAATATCAAACGTGGAAGGCGAAGAAATGTCATCGTTCGTTAACAATGCGACGCCGCACTGCTTCCAGTTCTAGTACATTAATTCTTCACGCGTATGCATTCATACATTGTGAAGGAGATTTCCTTGGCACAAAAGAAAAAGTCGCAACCTGATCATCATAAGAACGTCAAGGCGCATCAGGAAGGCGCCGGAATTGACCGCAAACTGCGCGATCCCGTCACAGATAGGCTGATTCCGCTTGCACCGCTTGACCTGCAGCAGATCGACTCGATCGACGGCCTCGTCCGCGCGATGGCCAAAACTGCCTTCACCGGACGCCAACTCGGCGAAGCCGCCGATGTCCTCGAAGCGATGGCGCGTGACAAAGACGCCTTCATCGTGATGACGCTGGCCGGCGCGATGACCGTCGCCAAACAAGGACTAATCATCGCCGACCTCATCGAAGCGGGCATTGTGAACGCGATCGTTTCGACTGGCGCGCTGATGGCACATGGCTTGGTCGAAGCGACAGGACGAGCCCATTTCCGCCACAATCCAGATCTCAGCGATGAAGAACTATACGAAGCAGGCTACAACCGCGTCTACGACACGCTCGAACCCGAACAGAATCTTGACGATGTCGAACGCGTGATGCACGCGGTCTTCAGCGCTTGGGACGCAAACGAAGTCATGTGTTCCTACAAACTGAATCGTGCTATCGGTGCGCATCTCTCGAAGACAGCCAAAGGTCAGCGCGGAATTCTGAAGTCGGCCTACGAAAGCAACGTGCCGGTGTTCGTTCCGGCATTCTCTGACTCCGAGCTCGGTCTCGATTATGCGCTCACCAACCGCGAGCGCGATAAGCAGGGGAAGCCACGTTTCCGCTTTGATCCCTTCGTCGACCTGGAATATTTCGCAGCCACCCTTCTGGCCCAAAAGAAGATTGGCATATTCACGATCGGCGGCGGCGTTCCGCGGAACTGGTCGCAGCAGTTTGGCCCCTTCATCGAACTCCGCCATCGCCGCGGCGGAGAAGACTTGCCGCTCAAGCGTTATCACTACGGCTTACGCATCTGCCCGGAGCCGGTTTATTGGGGCGGGCTTTCGGGCAGTCCGTACAGCGAAGCGGTTTCGTGGGGGAAGTTCGTTCCGCCCGCGGAGGGCGGAAAGTTTGGCGAGGTATTTGTGGACGCCACGGTCGGCTTGCCGCTGATTGTCGCGGCTGTGCTGGAGCGGTTGAAGAAGGAACCGGCCGGGAAGAAGACTCTGGAGAAGCCGGCAAACCACTAGCAGGCCTCACCAAGTTTATAGGAGCTGAAAGTTGCCGTCTTTTTCGAGCTGACGGAACTGGTAAGTCCGTGCGTCGAACATTACTTCAACATCCTTGTTGAACTTGAGCGCGCCAAAGAGCTGAGGCGAGAGAGCTAGGATCTTGCCATCAATAGAGGCCACCGGGGATTTTTGTGGACATGGCAGTTCGATTTCCGCCCTGACAGTGTAAAACGTACTTCGAATAGGACGGTCCAAAGGGTCCACTCCGACCATCCAGTTTATTGATAGCGTGTGTTCTATAGCCGGACTCTAGCAAACCCAGCTGAGGGATCACAAATCCAAAAACGCGCGAGCCGCAGAGGCTCTATTCGTCGGCTTTGGGGAGCCATTAGTCGAAAATGGTTACTGCCGAAGCGATCACCGTCGTCCAAAGCCCGCGCTTGTCGCCGACTGCCGACTGTGTGACGTTTGCGGTTCGCACAATCTTGTTCGAGATGCGGTAGATTTCCTTCTTTTCGTCCCATGAGCGGTCAGGGTCGAACTCGACGTCAAGTGTCGTCGCCAGCATCTCGGCGGCAAGTTCTTCGGCGTAGTCTCCCGCGGCGTCTTCCGTCTCACCAAAAGAATGGTGCTCGCTCAAATATCCGTAGGTGTTCCGATCGGCCGGAATAGCCACGCCAATCGACGAAGCCAGCAGTCGGTGCGGCTCGTGCGTGGAATTCTCCGCGACCACCGCGAAGACCACCTCGCCAGGATGCAGATATTTCAATCCCTGCGAGCGCGGGATGAGCTTACATTGTGGCGGGAAGATAGACGAGACGCGAACCAGATTCTGGGCGGCAATACCGGCGTCGCGTAAGGCAAGTTCGAATGAAGTCAAGCGTTCACGATGTTTTCCAACACCCTTGGTGAAGAAAATCTTCTTCGGAACCATGTCCTTGCCCAATTCATTTTCCTCCGCAAATTGTCGGGTTGACTGGGAAAAATCTAACACAGGCGTTTGTGAACGGAGTATGAAAAATACAGAAATTTCCCATGGCGCAACTATTTGGCAGGAGGCGAGCGGGACCAGAGGGCAAAGCGACGACTCCTCCCTCCCGCTCGGACCTTTCAGGCAACGTGGGCGGCCTGGCGCGCGGCGATCTGGACCAGCATGGGCTTGGCCAGCCTCTCGAAGTCGTCGAAGCGCATACGCACCAGCTCCCGGTGCGAGCCCGCGTTAAACGAGATTTCCTTGTCTTCGGCCAGTGATTCGTCGGCGAAAACGTCCATGCCGTAGAGATTGCCGAAGGGGGGCATCGATCCGGTTTCACAGTCGGGGAAGCGGTCACGAAACTCCTGCTCCGTGGCCAGTTCAACGCTCTCTACCCCCAGGTATTTTTTGAGTTTGTGCAGGTCAACGCGGACGGAGGCGGGCACTACCGCCATTGCCAGACGTCCATCCACCATGACCATTACGGTTTTTGCGAGTTCCTTGCCTTTGATGTGGGTAAGCGCAGCGATCCCCTGTGCCGTATAGGCCACTGAGTGAGAGATCACCAGGTATTGAATTTGATTGCGATCCAGAAATTCCCGGAGTTTGGAAAGAGGCATAGAACCTCCCAGCCGACCTGCAGGCAGGAGCGCCTCGCGGGCAGAACGTTGGCTCGGAAGGACCCTCCGAAACGTACCTGCAGATCTGCGCTGAGACTATTATCGTCCTGCGCAGGCAAGAAGGGCAGTGAATTTTTCCGAATCGTGAGTGAACTTTAGGGAGAGTGACTTTGGGAACCAGAAGCGGGCCGAAAGCAGCAGGTTTACCGTCCCAGCCCACAAGGTGCAGATTGTCATGCGGCTTCTTTGGTTACAAGCGCGCGGGCGGCGTTGGTCTTCGACGGAAGATCTGCGATCTTCATTTCCTGCCAGTCATAGACAAACTCGCGGCCACAGTCCAGGCAGACCACGTAGGTCCCCGTCCGAGACACAGTTCCACGGCGAGCATTGGCTCGCATCGTGATAGGAAAGCTATAGCGGGAATGCCGGCACCCGAACATCGTATTCATAATCTTCGTAAGCATCGAATCACCCCAAATAAGAACGTCAAGATTGCTCGCCAATTTAGACCACGTAATAATTGTGCTTGCTTACTTAGATTCGTTTCGTACGGAAAAGGTTCTGGCCGCTATTTGTGCGGTGTTTCGATTCGGAAATTCCGGCAAGGGTTGCTACGGGATTCTGGCTCTCGCAGCCTTGACTGTCGGTTGGCAAGACGAATGCGGGAAACCGGTCCGAAAGAAGAAGCAAATAGGCTAGAGATTAGGGAAGAGGCTCAGAGCTTCTGCGGTCCTGATTTCTTGTGCGCCGTGCACTTGCTCATGATGGCGGCCTGAAGGCGCCCGCGGAGATCGTCGGGCAATTCGTAAAGCTCCTGGTTGCGGTAGATCTCGATGGTCTTGCGGGTGGTATCGCACACCACGTAACAGTTGTGGCACCAAGCGAGATGATCTTCCAATTCAGACTTGGTTTCGGCGTCGATCACGCCGTCGAGGTAGTTGGTTAATTCGTTAAGAAACTCGGTGCACTTCACTGGTCGCCATCTCCACTGGATTTTTCGCCGCCTCCATTTGCCCTCTTTTGGAAGAAGCGGCTGAGCCGTTCACGCAACTGCAAACGCGCACGCAGTAGACGCGACTTCACGGCCGGAATGCTTAATTCCAACGCCTGGGCTGTCTCTTCGGTCGACAGGCCCTCGACATCTCGCAGCACAAAAACCGTCCGGAAACCGGGCGGCAAACCTTGAATCGTGCGAGTCAGAATGTCACGCAATTCCGACTGGTTGTACATCTGTTCCGGATTCGGACTCCAATCCGCCACTTCCCGGGGAAGGGAGTCGTCCTCGGTTTTGACGTCTTCGTCCAGAGAGACCGTACGTTCCGGCCGTCTCCGGCGCAACCGCATCAGAGCTTCATTGACCGCAATCCGCACCAGCCAGGTGTAAAACTTCGACTGCTCCTGGAACTGGGCCAGATTCCCATACGCTTTCAGGAACGCGTCCTGAACGACGTCTTCCGCGTCTTCCCGATTCTGCGTGATGTGCTGCGCGATGCGGAAAACATTCCGATCATAGCGCCGCACGAGTTCTTCAAACGCGGAATCGTCCCCGCGCTTCGCACGCCGGACCAGCTCCATCTCTTCGCTGACCGGTGGTTGTTGCTGTACGTTTGGTTGGATTGCACTCATTCGTAACTTGATGCAGATTTTTCTGCAGTTCCCGAGAATTCCCCGCTGCTATTGTAACGGCTGGACGGGTTTTGCGCTGGCAGGAGTTGACCACGGTGCGGGAAACCCGGCTGAGGTCGACCGAACTGCTTACTTTCGATACTGTCCTGACTCGTACCAAGGTGTCATGGGGCATTGGCCAAACGGCCCTACAATAAGAGGTTAGAAGTTCAATTCATCGGTCTTCCAAAAGATCATCAGGCGGGATGCGCATGGCAGAACGCGGTTCAGAACGCAATTGGGTGGAACCGATTGTAGAACGGGTTGTCGACAAGGTCTTCCAGACCCAGCTTGTCCAACTGCGCAGCGAGATCACGCGTCGTGTCTCTGATGAGATCGCAGGCCAGCCGTCCAGTGCCTTTTCCTCAACCTCAGCGGATCTGGCACGTGCCATCATCGAAATCCAGCTGGGTTCGACACAGAAGGAAATCCTGCGCGCACTGCTCGACGTCTGCGCACGGTACGCGGCTCGAGTCGCGCTTTTCGTAGTCAAGGGAAGCAATGCGACAGGTTGGCAGGCGCGTGGATTTGCCAGTAACGAATCCCTGAAAGACTATGCACTCGACACGAATACCGCGGCTGTCGCCCGCGCGTTGACGGAGCGCGTGAGCGTAAAGACCGCCGACGGTGAGTTCGACTCCAAGTTCGTAGAGCAATTCGGAACCGCATCGAATGTAAGGTTGCTGCCACTGATTCTCAAGGATAAGGTTGCGGCTCTGGTTTACGCGGATGGCGGCGTCGAGGACAAGGCTATCGACGCGGGAGCCCTCGATGTACTCGTGCTGGCGACAGGTTCCTGGCTGGAAGTGAACTCACTTCGCAAACAGTCGCACAAAGAGCCAATGGCTAGTCAGGCCGAAGCGCATGAGCCGCCAGCGAGAACTCAGGCCGCGCCCGCAGCTCCGGCGTTTAGCGATCCCTTTGCTGCGCACTCTCCTGCGTTTGCGATGGCTGCGGCTGCTTCTAGCCACAGCGCAACAGCTGTTGAGCCCGCGATTCACCACGAAACGCATCACGCGTCCGCTCACAGCGCTGCGGTTGAGGTTCAATCCACTGTCGCTGAGGTCGCTGTTGCCGAACCGTTGGCAGTCGGCCATGCGCACACGGAAGTCGTCCCCGAAGTGCCTTCTGGTCCTCCGATGTCGTCTGAGGATGAGGAAGTCCATCGCAAGGCGAAGCGCTTCGCGCGCTTGCTGGTGGATGAGATCAAGCTCTATAACAAGTCCAAGCTCGAAGAGGGCCGCGCCAAGAAGAATCTGTACGATGTCCTGAAGGATCCGATTGACAAGAGCCGCGCAACGTACCAGAAGCGTTACGGGTCAACGGTTGCGGCGTCAGGCAATTACTTCGAAGATGAGATGAAACGAAGTCTCGCAGAAGACGATTTGAGTGTGATGGGTTCCAACTTTCAGGTCTAGGTAGGGTGTAGTGCGCAAGGTCGCAGTTTCTGCAGTTGCGGTAGTGTTGTTCCTGTTCTTGGTCGCGCCCGAGTCGTTCCACGCAGGCGCTCAGGCATCTTCACCCTCAGAGAGTTCCAGCAAATCTGCTGCCAAGACGTCTGCGGCCAAGGCTGGCCAGAAGACGACGTCCTCGTCAAGGGCTGGCGCGAAGGCCAGCTCCACAAAGAAGGGTACGCAGAAGACCGCTGCGAAGAAGAAGCGCAAGGTTATTTCGCCGCGCGTGCGGCGCGCGCGGGCTGCGTTCGTAGCCTCTGCCAATCTGCGTCCCATGGCGCAGCAACTGCTGCAGGATCGCACTCCGACTGCCTATGCAGGCGTCGAGGCTTATGCGCGCAAGCATGCCAAGGAAGGCGCTGGAGCGCTGGCTTGGCTGGTGATTGGATACGCGCACACGCTTGACCAGGACTACGCAAAAGCGATCGAGCCGTTGAACCGCGCGAAGGCTGGAGCGAGCGAACTTGCCGACTACGTTGCCTATTATCTCGGCGACGCGTACATGAAGACTGGCCACAACGCCGAAGCATTGGCAACGCTGGCGCAATTCTCTACGAACTATCCGGACTCGCTGCTGATCCGCGATGCCCATCTTGTCTATGCGAGCGTGCTCTACGACGAAGGCCGCGCGCAGGAAGCGGCGGCTTTGCTGGAGAAGGATCGTTTGCCTGTACGGAGCGATATCGAGCTCCAGATTGGCCGCGCGTACGAACTAGCAGGAGACAAGCAGAAGGCGATCGATGCTTTCCGCAACCTGTACTTCAACATCCCTAACAGCTCCGAAGCTGATGCTGCGGGAGCGGAGTTGCGGAAGCTCGCAATCACAGGTTCGGCCGGCGAACGGCGAACGCGCGCCGACCTGCTGTTCAAGAGCAAGCACTACAGCGACGCGGCAGACGATTACAGGACGCTGGCGAATGAGGCTTCCGGTGCGGATCGGACGACGCTACAACTTGCATTGGCGACATCACTCGAGAAGTCGGGACGGAGTCAGGACGCGCGGCGCTTGGTGACTTCAATGGGAGCACAGCAGGGCGACAATGAAGCACAACGCCTTTACCTGCTGAGCGAGACAGCGCGCTCCACGAGCGACGAGAAGTCGGTGCTCGAAACCATCAGCCAGTTGCGGCAGTTCGGGCCGACAAGTCCGTGGCTGGAGCAGGCGCTGCTTTCCGCGGGCAACATGTACCTGTTGAAGAAGGACTACGATCACGCGATCGACTTCTTCCGGGAGTTGCAGGAGCGCTTTCCGCACGGAAATCGCGCGTCGTATGCGCACTGGAAAGCGGCGTGGCTGAACTTCCGGCAGGGAAGAACCGAAGAGGCGCGCAAAGGCTTCGAGAACCAGATCGCTTTATATCCTGACTCGGCCGAGATTCCCTCGGCGCTCTACTGGCGCGGACGATTGGCCGAGGAAGAAGGGAACGCAGCGATGGCCGCTGCGTTCTATCAGAAGCTCGCCGATCGCTATCGCAATTACTACTATGCCGAGCTTGGACGACAGCGCCTGAAGAATCTGCACATCAAGGTGGACTTGGCTTCTCCGGATGCGGTTCACTTTGCACTGCTCGATCACATTGCGCCATTGCCTGGCGCGCTGAAGGTCCCTGAGGCTGAAGCTCCGGAAGACAACCTTCGAGTGGCGCGAGCGCGCCTGCTCTCGAACGGCGCGCTTGCGGACATGGCTGTGCGCGAACTGCAGGCTGCGGCGAGTCAGGAAGGCGGAAGTTGGGCTCCTCCTGAAATGGCCAAGGTTTATCAGGATGGAGGACGATACGATCGCGGCATCGAGATCATGAAGCGCACGACGCCGAATTACTTCGCGGTCGACATTCCGGATTTGCCTCGTCCTTATTGGGAGGCGCTGTTTCCGCGGCCTTACTGGAGCGATCTGCGGAAGTACTCGCAGGCGAATGGGCTCGATCCATTTCTCGTGGCTTCGCTGATCCGCCAGGAATCGGAGTTCAATGCAGGCGCGATTTCGCACGCGAACGCTGTTGGATTGATGCAGTTGCTGCCGAAGACCGGGAAGACCGTTGCCAAGCAGGTGAAGCTGAAGGGATATAAAGCTCCGCAGCTTTACACGCCTGCGGTGAACTTGCAGCTCGGCACACGCTACTTCAAAGACATGGTCGACAAGTACAACGGCCAGTTCGAATACGCACTCGCGGCCTACAATGCGGGAACCGATCGTGTCGCGGACTGGCTGGAAGAAGGGCATTATCGCGATCCGCAGGAATTTGTGGAGTCAATTCCGTTTACCGAGACCCGCGAGTATGTGCAGGCGATTTTGCGGAATGCGAATGTTTATCGGCAGCTGTATCAGAATCCCTGAGCTGCAAGCTTCGAACCACGAGCAAACCTGTTTATCTCGTCATCACGACTTCATCCAACTTGTCGTCCCTACTTTGTCCTTCTTGTCATCCCGAACGAATTGAGGGACCTGCAGTTCTGCTCGTTCCTGGAAACAGCAGGTCCCTCGCTGCGCTCAGGATGACAATCTTTTTAAGATTTCATGCTGATTGGTGGCTGGGCGACTTGGTGAACAAAATTTCGAAGACCAGAAGGCAGGCGCCTACTACGATGGCGCTGTCGGCTACGTTAAAGGCTGGCCATTGATATTGCCTTACGTAGAAGAGAAGGAAGTCGACTACGTGTCGGCTTACGACTCGATCCCAGAGGTTTCCTAGCGCTCCTCCTAGAATCAGCGACAGGCCGACGGTCGTTGATGTGAGGCGATGACTGTTTCTCCAGAGCAGCATCGAGACGATGGCCAGCGCGATCAGAGAGAACGCGATCAGGAACGCGACCTTCCACTGCGAGGGGGATTCGGCGAAGAGTCCGAAGGCGGCTCCGGAATTCTCCGTGTGGATGATACGAAAAAAACCGGGGATGACGGTGATGCTGTCGTGCATGGTCAGCTTGTGCTCGACGAGCCACTTGGTGTAGCGGTCGAGAGCGACGACGAGAGCGGCAATGAGGAAATATTTGCGCATCGTTTGTGAGTGGTGATGATGTCCTTTGCGAGAGGGAAGCCAGACTTCCGTTTTCAAATTACCGTATTTACCAACGACAAGGTTAAGAAGGTGGGATTCCGCCGATTTGGTGCTCGGAGGTGCGGTCTTTTCCGGGGGGGTACCCCTCCCTACCGTTCGCTGCATTAGAATCAATGATCTAGGATAACTATAGCCGCAAAATATTCCACAATCTAGACTTAGACTTACTTCTTATAACCCATTTGCCAAGTTCACTTTAGCTCTGAAATTGGGCAAATTCCGGTATTTTAGGCCGCCAAAATATTCCATCCAAACGGGTTAGAGGTAAAATCTTGAAACCAAAGCATTTATTCCCACAGATCCAAGATCCTTGGGCTGAATTGAATTGGTGGGCCGCTCTTCTGGAGAGCTGCTGCCCGGCTTTGGCGGGAGATTGAATTGTCAAAGAACGGATGATGCCGAACACCGTGTGTGTTCTACATTTAGTTCAGCGCAAGGATCAGCTTAAGTCAAGAGTTTAGCGCGGCGCGGGAGGGTACGATGCGGGATGAACGGATACGGGCGGCGCTGGAGGCTCATTGGGCGGCTTCCGATGCCAACGATTTTGACACGGAGCACCGCATTTATCGGGAGGATGCGGTGCTGGAATATCCGCAGTCGGGCGAGCGGATACGCGGGCGGCGGAATATACAGATCACGCGCTCGATCCAGCCGAACCGGAAGCGGTTTACTGTGCAGCGAATCGTTGGCGGCGGGAATCTTTGGGTTACGGAATTCGTGCTGTCGTATGACGGCAAGCCGTCTTACACGGTGAGCATCATGGAGTTCGCGGGAGACGAGGTGGCGCGGGAGACGCAGTACTTTGCGGATCCGTTTTCGGCTAGCGCGGCTCGGGCTCAGTATGTGGAAAGGATGGAGGGGCGGGGGTGAATCGGGAATTGGCGGAGGATTATGAGCGTAATCCGGATTTATCGCCAATTGAGACGATTTATCCCCCGGGGGCGCTCGGATTTCCTCCTGTTTGCGTGATCGCGCGGTGACATAAGTTTGAATGCCGAGTGCGGTCAAACCTGCGAGTTGTGCGCGAAGCGAGTGGCCCGGCTCCCATCAGGGTGCTAAACTTGCCGACAATTTGCATCTTCTTTCCAAGAGAGAAAAGCGTGAGCGAGCCGGCACGAGAATCAATTCCGCGCAACTCGGGCCTCAATTCCGATCTCGAAGTCACTCTCGACTCGGCGGCTGCTCCCGTGGGCGCACCTGCACCCGATTTGGGCTCGATCGGGCCCTATCGGCTGGTCAGAAAACTCGGAGAAGGAGGGATGGG
>Ga0335069_10001270_pt1 | contig 40757 bp, 68 predicted proteins | sample Lox_Sample_11_FD_206714 | JGI IMG/M metagenome (GOLD analysis project Ga0335069, IMG submission 206714) | Soil microbial communities from Loxahatchee National Wildlife Refuge, Florida, United States - Lox_Sample_1.1 | ecosystem: Environmental > Terrestrial > Soil > Wetlands | place: USA...
CCCCGTAGATTGGCTCAATTGGTACGCTATTTTTATCCGCTTCGCTCATTCCGCACCCCCATCGCTCTTAGTGGGGGAGGCGGGGAGAGACGCGGCAAAGGCATCCCGCGAACCCCAATCGCCGGCCGGAAAAAATACTTTGACCCATGGAAAGTGAATTGGCCTTTCTGGATTGGATTTGTGATCCCAGCCGCGCTCCACTTTGACGATGTTGCTTTTCTCCGACGCCGGGGGCGCTGCTGTGGGGGAGACGGCGATATCGGCGCGCAGTATTTCGATTTGCCGCTGAACAATGCCGATCAACTCCTTGGGTTTCACCAAACACATATCCGGCATGCCTTCGGGTGAGTCGCGATCAGGAATTTCGCAAACGGCTTGAGTGATGCCTGCGGGCAACCATTTCAGCCACTTTTCGAGCGGCACCATGACGAACTCCGCGCCCGGCTTCTCGGTGGGGTGGGTGCGATCCGCGAGCTTTAGCGTCATACCCGCCAGTTCTTCCAGCATGTCGATGGCAAGCGCCAAGTCCTCTCGATGCGGCCAAGGCGCGTCATTCAGAACGCCGAATACACCTTGAAAGCGCTCGTGTCGCAGCCAATCAAGCGCAGTCTTGGCGGCTCGTTTGGCGAATTCAGGGTGCAACTGCCCTTCTTCTACCGCCTCCCCCTCTGCCGCCTGTGGCTTGAGGGAGGCGAGGAGATCGGCCTTGTCGATGCCGAAAGCGCTATTGCAGTTTGCGCCGAATGCCCGGTCCCACCAAGCGGAAAGTTGCTCATGCGTGAAACTCATTATTTCGGCTCCTTTGACTCACCGCGCGCAGCATCAATTGCAGCGCGGCATTGGTCTAACATCGTGGGTTGCTCGCTCAGCGGAATGGGTGACGCGATGTACCAATTTATGCGAGCTTTTCTCCTGTCATTGACCATGACACAGCCCCCGCAATTGTCGGCAATAAATGCAAGGCGAGCGGTGTCGGCAGAGGCGCTATCGGTCTTGATGGAGGCGAGGGCTGCGCGTAAGCGTTGCGCCGCATCCCGCTGAACTGCATCGGATTCATAAAGCCCGATACTGTTGTCGTAGGCTGCGCCCTGTTCAAGGATGCTTGCCGCGTGTTCGGCAGCTTCGCGCAGGCCCTGTTCAATCTGCTCTCTCGATAAAAGGCTCATTGCGGTTCCTTAAGAGCGGCGTCGATGGCGGCAACACGGCCAGCGGCAGTTGATAAGTCGGCATCCAAGGCAACGGGAATTGCAACGTATGCCTCATGCTCATGTCGAATCCAGCGCGCGTTTTTGATGCCGAATTGCAGCCTCCGCGCATCCCTCTCGCTCGCCTCCAGCCGATCAAGCAGGGCCAGGATTTCGGGCGGTTCGGTTGCTTCGGCGTATGCAAGATTTACCTTGCTCATTTCTTCCAAGGAAATCTGACCGGACTGGTATTTTTTCTTCGAAGTCAACCAATCTTCCGCCAGCCGCCGAAGTTCTTTAAGGTTGGTCATTTTCTATTCCTTTGTGGTTTGCGCTTGTTGTTGGCTTGCTCTTTCCAAGTCGCCCAACGGCAGTTTCTTGGGGAGTAATTGCCGTTATTGTTTCGTCTGTCTAAAGTCAAATCCGCGCGATATCCATTAGCAAGTGCCCATTTCTCAAAACTCTTAAAGCTATCTCGCCATGATGCGCAGACTGATATACCTCTAGCCCCATAGTTCCGAAACCCGTGCTGAGCGCTGTTCAAGCAGCGTTGTTTCATTCCTTGCCAAATGTAGTAAAGCCGCGTTACTTTCCCGCCTTTAGCTGCGCCGTGTGTCACATTCCACTCACCGGAGCGCATCTGACAACCACAGCCTTTGGTTCTTCCGCTGACAATCGCGCTGTAAATAATTTCTGATTCTTTCCCGCAGTCACATACGCATAAAAACATGCGCCTTTGATCTTTATTGCAGCCGACAAATGCCAGAACGCGAAGCCTCCCAAAGCGTTTGCCGGTTATGTCTTTTATGGGAGGAGCCATTATTTCTTGAGCGCAATTAGCGCGGAAAGGACGGCGACGCGGAAGGCGCGCATGGGATCGTTGTTGTGCGCATCAAATCTTTGAACATTCCATGCACCCATTACCATGCTGGGGCCGTGGTTTGCTTCCGCCCAATCTTTGCTGCCGATCACGCGCCAACCCGCAGGCCACAGCACCCGCACCATGATTTCCGTACAGGCTTCGGTGGATTCGTGGAGCCAGCAAGAGCGCGTGCCGTACAAGATTTCCCCGTCGCTAATAACGCAACTTTTCTTCCAAGCGAAATCTTCCGGCAGCACCTTCGCCGCCTCCCTTGAAAGGGATTCGAGGGAGGTCATGGAAGTTTCCCCAGCTTGTCAATGGCCGCGTTGTGACTCAAAGCTTTCTCAAAGAATCCGTTAATCACCAGTTGAGATAGCTTGTCTTGTAAAAGCGCAAGCGCCACTTCTTCTCGTGTGCCACCATAGACACCAGTGAATACAGCGCCGTTCAGCAGCGCGCTTTGCGTTTTCGTTAGCGTGATAGTCACTTTCATCCCGCCTCTCCTTTAAACACTTCGGGGAAGGCGGCGTGGAAATCGGCAACCAATTGCAGGCAAGCGCGTTTCGCGTGGTAGTAGCCGCTTTCCTTTTCAACTCGTTTCTCGCAAATCTCCACGCACTTGCGAACGGCGCTCGATTGGCCGGCTTGGTAGAAATCCCAGGCCAATTGCACTTTGCCGTCTTGATATTGACCAGGCCACGCAAATTCTGGCGTATTAGGCCATCGCTCCAAAGAGAGTTCGTATGGCCAATCGCCCATGATCTTTTCGAAGTCCTCCCGGCTACTCATTGCGGCACCTTGGGGCGACGGTATGCGACGATATTCATGCCGCTATTTGGCGTGCATTCGTGCCGCCAATGTGCTTGACAGCATTCCGTGGCATGGTCGCGGATCACCATGGGCGGACTTCTTTCCTGATCGCCGTCCAGTTTGACCTCCACGGCATCCCAGTCCTTGACCGGACAACTACCGCCTTTATGCTCAATCCACGGATTCTCCTCCCCCGCGAACTGCGCTAGTTCGGTGGGGGTGGGGAGACGGTATTTTTCGTAAGAAACCGGTCTCTTATCTTTTACGTCAAAACCACGCAGCCATCCATCTTCGTCAATCCGCGCAAAAATTGTCGTGTATTCTTTGCCGCTAACGTTGCCAAATCCAATCACCAAATCCCCCGGCTTCAACTCGGGTGCCGCTGCGGGCTGTTCTACCTCCGTATGCAGGGTATTGGCCTGCAACTGATCGGCGGCTCCAGACACCGCAGCAGCATCCGTGGGCGCGTTGAATCCGTCGCGCCAAAACTTTTCCTTCTCGCTCTCGTACTCCTTGCGTTGATACGGCTTGTCAGAGCCGACGCGGCCCAAACCCATTTCTCCGGACATGTCGATGAGGGTGGTTTCTATGCTGCGCATGACGTCTCCGAGGGTTCTTGCTTGGAAGGAAGAATTACAGGTTCTCTACCGTTTTGCTGATACGACAGAAGCCGCATTGCCATCTTGCCGGGAAACCATGCTGTTACATCGCGACCGCTTTTATCCCAAGTGCGCGACATGGTTTGCACTCTCTTAGCCGTGATCCGAGCGGCTCGGGTGACTATCTTTGATTTTTCGCCTTTCCGATTAAAGCATGTCCATACCTGATAGGTAGCTACTCCATTGTATTTGATCATTTCCCAGCCTCCATAGCCTTTTTGATCTGCCCAATACGGGCGTTACTGACCCCCATCTTGCGCGCCACATCAGCCTGACGCATACCTGATTTCAAGAGTTCAATGATCCGAGTACGCTTGCGCTCGAATTGCCTAAGATACTGTTCACGAGGAATCGCCATGTCAGAATTAGAGCACAGAAAAAATATTTGTGCAACATCTTATTTAACCCCTTGACTTTTGGATCGGGCAGGCGCAATATCCTTCTACCCCAACGCAGCAACGATTAGGAGAAGGAAAATGGCAGCGCGATATAAGAACCGTGATTTTCAGCGCACGTACGAAACTATGCTTACTCTTGCGCAAGACAAGGAGAGCGAGCTTTATCACAACGGACAGCAGCGTCGTGGTGCTGGACATCGTTGCGCGTTTTGGGATGGCTATAACGGCATGAAGCGTAGCGCAAATGTGACGCCTCAATCCCAAAGCGCCGTTTGTTTTCAAGCCGGCAAGGAGTTTGCCAAGAAAAATCCTGGCGTACCTCTTGGCGCTCCGGTTACGCCTTTTTCCGCAATATCTAACTAACCCACCCCGCGAGGCATCATGAGCGAGCATACTAAAACTCCTTGGCATCTGGATAAATACGGCCACTTATTTGATTCCGAACTTCAAGAGGTAATGACGCGCGGCATGACCACGCTTGCCTCGGGTAGTCCGGCATCCATAGCCGAGGCGAAAGCAAATACGGAATTCATCGTCCGCGCCTGCAACTCCCACTATGATCTGCTGGCGCTGTACGAGCGGTGCCGCGATTGCTATGGCGATCTGCCGCACAGCATTCAATTGCTGGTGGATGCGGCGCATTCCATCCTCATCAAGCCGGAGGCGAGCCATGGCTGATACCAAGCATATGAGCGATACACCGCGCACTGACGCGCTATACGAAAAGATGGCAGGCAAGGGCGCATTTGAGGAGCATATTGCGCTTGGCAATTTTTGCTGCCAATTGGAGCGCGAGAATGCTGACCTGCTGGCGGCGCTGAAAGTCCTTCTGTACGAATATTCGCTGCAAATGGAGGACGAAAACTTGAAGGGCGATCCTGACTTGGACTTCGATCAGTTCGCCGAAGTCATCCAAGCCCGCGCCGCCATCGCCAAAGCGGAGGCGAGCCATGGCTGATACCAAGCACACACCGGGGCCGTGGCAGTGGTTTGAACGCGAGCGCGGTCCGTATCTCGCTACGCCTGACCGTGGGCACCTTTATGTGATGGGTCTTGCGCGAAAGGGCATGCAGGGCGCGACGGTGCGCTTTGCCACATGGCATGGCATCGAATCTGGTGCCGAGCGTGAGCGCCTCGGTGGGATCATGGAGGACGGCATCAGGCTGCGCAACGGCGAACTGCATCCGGATGCGCGTTTGCTTGAAGCCGCGCCCGATCTACTGGCGGCGCTGAAAGCCGTGAAACGTCGCCTTGATGGCAATGGCATGTCCGGTCGTCAATTGCCGGAATACAACTTGATCAGCGCTGCCATCGCCAAAGCAGAAGGGGGCGCATCATGAACTGCCTCCCCAAGCCCATCAGCCACGGTGCAATTCCCGAGCATCTGACGCCGCAAGCCCCTGGACCCGTGCGCCCGAACTTCCAAAAGGTCGCCATCGACATCGCCGCCGAGCGCTTGGCTGATGCCGTGATCGAGGCCGAGGAGAAGTGGGGCGAGCTACAAACCCGCTTCACCGATCTGCGCGCGCTCAAGCCCGCCACCGCCGCGCTCATCTTCGGCAGCGAAGAAAACTGGAAAGACGCGCTGTCCCGCGTCGGCGTTGCCACCGGCCGCGCGCTGTCTGCCCTTGAAGCTGCGCGGGCGCGCGCCGGGCAGGCGCTGAATATCGAGCAGGTCGGCAGGCCGATTGCCGCCGGGTCCCGCGTGCAATGGACCGGGGATTGAACATGAAACGCCACCTCCGAACCCTCCTGCAATTCGTGCACGATTGGGTGCCGCTGATCCTGTGTACGATTGCCGCATGCCTCTCCGGCTGTTCCGTCCCCGCCGACTACTGGAAACGCACCGGGGAACCGTATCAGGTCGTTTCTATCGAGCGCGTAGACGTGCTGCCCAAGTTCTGCGCGCAGCACAAAGCCGGATGCAGCTACCGAAACGACGACCTGAAAATAGCGCGCATCTATATCCTGAAAAAATTGCCACCATGGGAGGATGCATGCGTCGAGAAGCACGAACGGAAAGAGGCGGATGGATGGGCGCATGCAGTGGATGCGCGGAGTGATTGCGATTGGTAGGTTAACTTAGGAGAAATAAAATGAAACTGCTTGGCTTTGTGCTGGTGATCCTTGGCGTTTGTTTCGGCGTTTATATGGGCATCTGGTGGGCGTTGATTGGCGGTATCGTGCAATTCATCGATGCTGTGCGCGCGCCCGCTTTGGTGCCGCTGGATATCGCGCTGAGCATTGCGCGTGTCCTTTGTTGCGGCGTGATCGGCTCCCTTTGCGCATGGCTGGGCGTTATCCCCGGCTATGCAATGCTGACCACTCGCTAACGACCAACGGGCAGCCCCACATAGCGGGCTGACGACCGCTGACTCCAATCCCGGAGACTGCTGAAATGCGGGGCTGCCCACCTTATTAGGAAGAGCATGACGATTACCTATCACGATGACGTAATCCAAGGCTCCGAAGAATGGGCCGCGATGCGCTGCGGTCTACTCACGGCCAGCGAAATGCATCTAATCATCACGCCGACCTTGAAAATCGCCAGCAACGAAAAGGAGCGCACGCACCTATACGAATTGCTCGCCCAACGCGTAACGCAATATGTCGAGCCGCGCTACATCGGTGACGATATGTTGCGCGGCATGGACGAGGAAATCGAAGCGGTCGCCATGTACGAACTGCACTATGCGCCGGTTGATCGTGTCGGGTTCATCACAAACGACAAATGGGGATTCACCATTGGCTATTCCCCGGATGCGCTCGTAGGCGATGATGGTCTAGTCGAATGCAAGTCCAGGCGCGCAAAGTTTCAGGTGCAGACGATTTGCGATGGCGTATTGCCGCCGGAGTTCTTGCTGCAAGTGCAGACCGGGCTGCTTGTCAGCGAGCGCGCATGGCTGGACTTCATCAGCTATTGCGGCGGATTGCCGATGTACGTCATGCGCTGCTATCCGGAGTTGGAGGTGCAGGAGGCGATTGTCTTTGCGGCTACGGAGTTTGAAGGGCGGTTGGCGCGGAACATGGAGCAGTATTTATTTGCCAGCCGGGATTTGCATAAGACGGAACGCAAGATTATCGAGGACATGCACCTATGAAAGATTTGCCAAAGGGGTTTGATTGTAAGACTTGCGGTAAATTTCACAGGTTTGATCCCTATGTTTTCGCGCATAGTCGTGATTTACTGGTTCACACGTGCGATAACTGCGGCGCAAAACATGAAATAATCATGTTTCATGCCACGCAGAAGAAAAAAGGGAAATTGCCAAAGGTGAAAGCATGAGCAACATGGCAGAAGCCATCATCCCAAAATCGGACCAGATGAACACCGACGATTTGATCGCCGGTCCCATCACGATCAAAATTTCCGACGTGATTATCCGAGGCGGTCAGGAGCAGCCGGTATCCATTCACTACGAGGGCGACAACGGCAAGCCCTACAAGCCCTGCAAAAGCATGTCTCGCGTGCTGGTAGCTGCATGGGGCGCGGATGCCAAGGAATACGTAGGCCGCTCGCTCACCCTGTACCGCGATCCGTCCGTCAAGTGGGCGGGAATGGAAGTCGGCGGCATTCGCATTTCGCACATGACGAACCTCGAAGCGCCGATGACGATGGCGCTTACGGCTACGAAAGGCTCTCGCAAGCCCTATACCGTCAAGCCGATGGAAACCGGCCCTGCGCGAGATTGGGCGCTCGAAATCGCAAAGGCTGCGACTATGGATGAATTGGGCGCGGTCTGGAAAGCGTGTCCGGACAAGAAGCTGTATCTTGCTGCGAAGGACGCGCGCAAGGCTCATTTGGAAAAGGGGGGGGTGCCGGAATGAACTGCAAACCGGGTGACTTGGCAGTAATCATGCGCAGCCAATTTGAAGAAAACCTTTATCGCTTTGTATGGGTGCGAAGGGCTGTTCCAAAAAGCGAATGGACATCCCCTTCTTTGCTGGAGTGGGAGTGTGAAAGTGCAGGATCGCCGCTTAGCTTTGAATGGTCAGACGGGAGCGGTACTGGAACGACGATGAAATTGGACATTTGTGATCGCAACCTCAAGCCCATCCGCCCCGACGCCGCCCCCGAATCCGTGACCCGAGAGAAGGAGCTTTCAGAATGAGTGCTGATTGGGTTCAGCAAGTAGGTGAAGCGCATACGCCAAATGAAATGCGCGCCGAACTTGCGCGTTTGGCACGAGAAGATTCATTGGTGCGTGCGGCATTCAATCACGCCGAATACATCGGTCTTTCAGGAGAGGATAAATACCTTTTGTTGGCTTATAACGCGATGAAGCATAGAAATCAACTTATGCGCCAACTTTATGCATGGACAATGAAAAATCCAATGCCAAGTCTTTTTGTTGATTTGAGGGTGAATGATGAGAACTGACCACGCCCACGCCGATCGCCAGCAACTAATCGCCAACTCCTGGCCCCACAACTCGCTAGAAGCCAAGCGCAGGCGAGCTATTGAGTACCTAGGCGAAAAATGGGTGCTGCATCAGAAACACGCGGTCAAGAAAAATCCGACGCCGGGGATTTTGGTTAGGGTGCTGTCGTGAGCAAGCCATCCAAACGGGAGCGCCGGGAAGGGCGCGAAAGAAAACGCTATCCCACAAAATAAAAAAGCCCGGCACTGCGCCGGGCGAAGGAACTACAGGAGGAGACAAACTTAAGCGGATGCGGCGGCGGCTTGCTGCACATCGGCAACCGGCGGCGGGAAAGATTGATTCAGCGAGTTCATCAGCGCCACGGTGCCGTTGATGTAGTCTTTCAGATGGTTGGAATGATCCGGGTTCGCCTGGATCATCTGCCCGATTGCCGGAGCGGCAGCCACAAGCCCGGAAATCACAGCCGCCTGTTTCTGCGGTCCAGTTTTCCCGGCGATATTGGCGGTGGCGTTTTCGGCGACTTGGGCCAGTCCGAAAATCAGCGGCAAGTATTGCGAAAGCAGGGCAAGAAATTGCATGTCAGTTTCCTTTCAAAGTGCGATGAGTGGCAAAAGATGCTGCGATGGTCAACAACGAAAATAGCCAGTGCTGTTGATGTTGATCGAGTACGGAGTTTAGCTGCGGCAAGAGTTCAACGGCGGCCGGCGCAAATGCCGCCAGGGAAATCAGGATTCCTGCCGCCCATTTCCAGAGAAATTCAGCATTGGCGACGAACCGCTTAACCTCCGGCGAAACATCTACGTCAGGAGCCATGGAAACGGGCTTAGGCGGCTCTGCGGGGGCTTCGGTGGTATCAGGCATCATTCACTCCCAAGGCGGCTTTAGAAAGGCTCCAAAGGGCTTTCCGGTCCGCCAATCCGGTTAAGCCGCCGTTGATACCGCGCGTAATCGCTTCAAATAATCCCTGATCGGCAAGCGGATTCAGGCCATGCGCTGCCCAAAACCATGCCGCCGACATAGCCGCCCAATCCGGTTGCGCCAGATCATCGGGATTCGACAGGAAATCATGATCCAGCGCCATTGTGACAGCGGCATAATTTGCGCGGCCGGTAATCTGAATCAGCCCGCGCCCGCGATACCGATAACCGTCTCCTGGCACATTATTTCCAAGGTCGGCACGCCCCTCATACGTCAATTGCCGTGGCGTCGGCCCCCATAGCTCATGCAGGAACACAAACCGGCAAGTCTCATGCGCGATCTGCGCCAGAAACGCCGCCTGCCGCTTTGGCGTATCAATGTTGTATGTCGCCATTGCCGCAGTCAGGGGATCGGCAAAGATGCGTGCGTTTATGACATTGCAGCCGGTCGCGTCTTGCAGGAGGTCGGGGGTCATTTGTGCCCGGCGTACACAAAGAGAATGAACGCTCCTATCCCGCCTAAAACACTGACGGCAAGCCCCCCGAGCGTCCATTTGCCCAAGTCGGCAAATTTATCGTCCATCCATTCCTTGATGGCTTCTTTCATGGCGGCTTTGATTTCGGCCGGAGTAATGTCAGGCATGCCCAGCACCATAAACGAACGTCCTAACCATATCCGTAATCCCTAAAGACTATTGCGCCGCAATAGGGACTATGCCAACATCATCCCTGTCATCTTTGACAGGGGGCCTAAGTCCCGGTACTCGCACTACCGGGGGCGCGGTACTTGCAAAGCTGCGCGCCCTTCTTTTTCACGTTGCTGACTACTGATACCGCAAATAGGCAGTGGCTATGATAGTAACAATCGCAATTGCCAATATCAATACTTTGTCCATGATTTTTAGTTCATCTGCGTAAACTGCGACGGCGTGAATGCAGCGCCGTAGGATGTACTCTGCAACTGCACTGCGCTTGCCTGGATATCGTCTTTAATACAGAGCTTGACGTTCGCGGCCGTGATCCCGCTGGCATTGGCGGGCTGCGAAAACAAGCCACCTGCCGGCCGCGTTTGAATGGCATAAGCGTTGTAAGCAAAACACCATTGCTGTAACAAGGTATCGGTGTTGGAATCCGTGGTAAACGTATACGTTCCCGCATGCGCCGCCACGGAAAAAAACATCGCAATCAGGCTGACAAATTTAAGAATTCTTTTCATGGCCGCTGCTCCATTGACGTGATAATATGGTCATGTCGTGAGTTCTGGAGTTTGTTGCACAGCGCCCCAAGGTTGCCGCCTTGGGGCGTTTCGTTTCCGCTATAGCCGTAGGTACAGAATATCGCCATACGCTCGCACCTGCCCGGCGCTAAACGTCTGATTTGTGTTCAAGAACAAATTTGCCGTAGATGTGACTTTGACGTAAGTAGCAGGCACCGTTAGTGTTTGTGTTCCGCTGGTGGTAGTCAGGTTAAGAGCCTCGATGGTGATTGCGCCAGTACCTACCGTGATCCCCGTCGCTGTGCCGCCAGCCTGCGTCAGGAGCGCATTATTCGCCGTTCCGAGAGCGCATTGCAGGACAGTGACGCTAGCGGCTGCCAGGGCATATTGGCAGCTACTCATGACCAGATATAGGCCGGGAGAGAGCGAAACGGACGTGATATTGGAAACAACGGTAGTCGCAGTGACAACGCTACTGCCAGAAGCGACAGTGGTATCCGAGACAAAACCTACCGAAGTGGAGGCCGGGGCGATACCGTTGGTATTCGCCGTGATTGAGCCGGCAGAAACAACGCCCGCATTGAACGTGGAGCTAATAACCGAGACAGTGCCGGCAGACAGGCTCAGTTGCGCCGCCACGCCGCCGCCGCCAATCGTCAACGTACCCACGTTGCCTGAGCCGGTATTGATCGTGCCATCGGTTGCGCTCGTGCCTTGGATATACGTGCCACCAGACAGGAATTTTGCATTGGCTGGCAGTGACACGCCCGCAGACGCGCTTACCGTACCCGCGCCGTCCGTGGTGAACGAACTATTGCAAATGAACGCCCCCGCAGAGGCATAAACCACGCCGCCGTTATTTGAGCAGGTGGCAGCCGGTGGGGTGGAACCTCCGGAACCTCCGCCAGCAACCGCGCGCAAAGCCGCATTAGCCGGGTCAGGCAGCAAAAACGAACTAACGCATGCCGTGCAAGCAATCAGCGCCAGGACGCCAAGCAGCCGGCGAAATTCTTTCGTATTGATCATTGTCCGGCCCCCGCAGTGCAGCGAAACGTTGATCCGGTAGTCGAGGCAATTACAGACACGGCAAGCTGTGACGGCAACGTAAATACTTCAACCGTGTTCGGCAGCATTTCCATATTGTTTCCAATGCTGGCAGCCGTGGCTGCGGTAATCGTCGTGCCAAAACTAATTGTCACAGGCGGCCCCGCAGTGCCGGTCGTCGTGTCGCGCACTTCAAATCGATAGCTGTTGGTCGTGCCCTGCGTGATCGAATCGCACGTCAACGCCTGCGCCGATCCAGTTACCGCAATGCTCTTGGTGGACTGCCCGGCAAGCGGCTGGAAAGGCTGTGAGACAGCTTGCCCGTATGCATGGCCGCACAAAAACAGCAAAACAAGCAAAAGTTTTTTCATCATGTTTCCTTAATCAATTGTCCTTGCCACGGCGATCCAGCCATCCTTTTGTTACCACGTTTGTTGCATCATTTGCGCCGGATACACTTGTACGGTAACGAACCTGCGCGCTAGTGTTCGTTTTGATATACAGTTCCCCGCCAAAGTGCGCGCTGCCGCCCGCGCTGGTCAGGTTGAACGTGAAGGCTGTCACGCTAGGCGTTGTGTCCGTCTGATCTAGCGATGTCCATAGCACAAATCGATTGCTGGTCGTGTCTGATTCGTCATCGGCAATCCATGCCTGCACTACAACCCCTGTCGGCACCGTAAACGTTCGGGTAATCGCGCTCGTGCCGGGGTTCAGGATGTTTGCTACATCATTGACGCCGACATCCCAAGTGAACAAATCGCCTAGTTGCGCAAAAGGTCGCCAATGCAAAGTGGAGTCTGTAAGTCCCGATCCGATGCGCCGGAATAACGTGTAGTTTGTCGGCATCGTCGGAGAGGTCGCGCTAAGACTGCACAGGATATCGACAACGCCGGTATCCGGCCGCTGAATCTCGAAAAAGTGATACCACGTGTTGATGGCAATGGAGCCTGTATCCAGGCAACCTACACCGCTCCCCAGCGTCCATGCGGAAGTTGTTTTCGTGTAGGACGATGCCAGCGTCATCATGGAGGCGTTCGTAGAATCTGCCGCCACGCCGGGCGCGATGACCATGGACCCGGAACTAGCCGCCGCATTCGACATCGTTAGGCCGGCCAGATAGTCGCGCAGCACAATGATTGCGGACGTATTGACTTGCGGCCGTCCGCTTGTGTCATAACTAACTGTAGTTCCGGTGCCCGCCTGGATAAAGCGCGGGATGGAAATATTCGTAGGCGACAGCAGGCCATAGGAGACAGCGGAAAGCGGCGTTTGCAGCGTCAGGCCGCCGTCATTGATCGTCGTCACCGTGGTAAGCGTCGTGCCGTTATAGGCCGCCGTGTTCACCGTGGCGTATTTCGTTCCTACGGCATCAACAATTTGCAGGCGCAGACCGGCGGAAAACACAGACGTTTGATCGCCGGCCAATGTAAACGAGGTCGCGCTAACAAAGGTGGGCGCTGGACCGGCTACCCACTGCGATTGCGTAACCGTTGTATCGTTGATGCCCTTGATACCGTCAATCGTCCAGATGGGCGACGATGGAGGATCAGTATCAGTTGGCGACGCCAGCACCGCCTTGTAAGTCTGCCCAGCGGTAAAGAAAATCCCGTTTGCTGGCTCGCCCAAGGAATTCAGGACGATAGGGTTAGGATTGGCGACTAAGCCGGTGGCGTCCGTGTATGTGTTTTGCTTTGTGCTGGTGGACCCCGCCACATACCAAAAGAGTTGATAGCCAGAAGCTGGCGCGCCAGTCAGATCGACATATTGCGGCTTGGGGCCGCCAAGCGAGGAGGGATTGACCGCCGCCCATCCGACAGCCGGCAGCAGCAGGCAGGCCAGGAAAATTAGGCATAGAATGCGCTGCATGAGATTGGAACAGTTTTTAGCCATCGTAATTGCGCCTGTGGTTTGGTCTTTACTGAGCCGCACTGCCCGCCGCGATACCAGCCCCAATGAGCAGAGGCCGGCCACCTTTGTTAAGCAAATCTCGTATTTTTGCGGCAGATTGCTCGGGCGGCTGTGTGGCAAGTTTCGCCGCTAACGCTTCTTCCACTGCTTTTTGTTCTGCCGCTGATTGCAATGGTTTGGTTGCATAGGTATTCACATATGCGCCTAAACCTGGAACTTTGCCAATCTTTGAAAGCAGGTTCATTGCCGCGCTGGTCGTATTGGAATTATTGACAGCAGAAGCCGCCGGTTGCGCTTGAATATAAGACGCCACGCGACCAATCCGCCCAAGGTCTGCAATTTCTTGTTTGGTAAAAAATGCTGGCAATTTATCGGCCAAAGCATCTAGCGCTTTGTTATAGGCAGATTGAGAAAAAACGCCAACTTCATCAGAAGCCCCATTGAGCGCCTTGGTTTTTAGGTGATCAAGAATTTGACTTTTTATTTGCGCAACTGCGGAAGGAGATTCCGTGCGCAACACTTGTGATAGTTTCATCAAGTCATTGCGGTTACCGTTCAAGATGAACTGCTGAAAAAACTTATCCGGTTCCATGCCATTGACAGCAGCATCCAAAGCCGGAATCTGTTTTTGCAATTCCATTCGCGCGGCATGCGCGGTTCGAGCGGCACGAAAAGCCGCTAAAGCATCTTCGCCAAGATTATGCGTTTCGGAAAGCGGCGCATTGTCCAATTCCTTGCGCACCAAATTTACAGCGTAATTTGCATCTTTGTTTGGCGATTGGCCCATGCGATACAAGGCTTTCACGATAGATTCTTTCGTGTCTACCGTGAAAGGAATTTTCCCCATCGCCAAATCATTAAGAATGTCACGCGCAGCACCAGGCAGGGAGCCGGTTGCGTGTTCTTCTGCAAGAACGCGCCCGGCATTTTCTGTGGCCGCACGAACATCCAAAGGTGCAGCGCGACCTAGATTATCTGTAGCCTTTTTATACAAATCGCCAACCAGCGTTTGCCGTGCGGTATCCCCGGATTTGAGCGCATTCAATGTCGCTTCTGATACCTGATAGGCACCCGGTGAGCCAAGCGCGCCACGCGTATTCAGTGCGCCAATCAGTTGATTGTTTTGAGCGTTAAACCTAGCGGTAAGAGGCTCTCCAGCGCCAACAATCCCGCGCAAATTCTTTTCTTGCGCAAATGCCATAGGTTCACGACTCAATTGGGCGGCGGTAGGCTCAATGTTCAAAGCGGAAAATTCTGCCTTACGCGCAATTTGCGTTGGATCAGTAATGTTTCCTGTCTTAAGCGCGTCTTGGACTTCTGTTTTTATTTTTTGTTTAATGGCGTCCGGAATAGTTGCCGCATCAACGCCCTGCCGTTGGAAGGCTTCATTGATGACGCGATCGGCCTCTCGGCTGGCCCCCGGATCGGATAGCGTCAATTTCAGCCTATCCAGTACCGGCCCCATTTTTTCTGCAACGACTTGAATTGTTTTTCCAATTACCGGACCAAGCGCAGCGCCAGCCAATGTTCCAGCCCCTACTTGCGTGCCTTTTTGAGTCCAGTAATCACCCTCAGAAGTAACCGGCTGGATGGCGGCCGCAACCGCGCCTTGCTTTGCGCCAGACATAGCCAATTGCCTTGCGGTACTTCCAGCGCCCCCGCCAGGAATCAACTTATTACCAGGACCAAGCACATTTCCGACAAAGCGCGCGGCGTCAAAACCGGGTTCCGGCTTTTGTCCGGTGATAACGCTAGTTAGCGTTGGTGCGGTCATCGCTTGTCGTGCCTGTTCGTACTCTGCATTTGATTGCCGAATGTTCTTGTCAATGCCGCTCGGCATCGCCAATAAGTTGCTGGCCTTAATGTATTTTCCAATTACCGGCGTGTCATATAGCGCCTGCGTAGCCGCATCCAACCCGCCCATGGCACCAGCAGGAACTAAATGTGAAAGCAATTGCGCCGGCCCATCAATTGTATCCTTTAGTCCTTTGGCGATGCGCATGGGAACGCTTGAAAGCAATTCAGCGCGTCCTTGCCCCTGCTCTGGATCGGCTAGTTTTGGAGTCGCAGGCTCGGAAATATTGACTAAACCTCGCTTGATGGCTTCATCAAGCATGGCCTTTTTTTCCGGTGGCAAAAGGCCGCGCTTATCAGCCTCTAGCATCAAATCCAGTTGACCGGGCATTACAGTCCTAGCTCCCGCTTCAGTTCAGCATCCGAAAGTTTTGATACATCAGCACCGCCACCAGTAGCGCCGCCAATTTTCCCGCTAATAGCGGATTTGATCTGCGTTGCAGCCGGACCAGCTTGCATTTTCAATGAATCAATAGCCTTTGCGCGGTTTGCTCGCTTTTGCTCAATTGTCGCCCGATCATCGCCCTCGCCCGGCATGGGGAAATATTGCTTTTCCGCATTCGTAAATTCGCTTTGACTGATAGACGCGCCAGATTCAACGCGCAACACAGCATTAACGAAATCACGCCTTGCCTGCTCGACTCGCCTCTGTTCCGAACTTGGACCGCCAACAATTCCAGGCAGAGTATTTACAACCATTTCAGCAGCACCGCCAACCAGCGGAATATTTCCGGCAGCTTGCTTGATGACTCCGCGATTATTAAATCCAGCCGCTTCCAGTTGATTCAAAATATCGTCAGCACGTTGCGCGCGCAGGGCCATGCCGGCAGCCTTCCCTTGTGACTCGGTGAGCTTTCCAGTGGGGACAATTGGCGCGCCAGTCTGATCGGTAATCGGGATTGTCTTGCCTGTCCGCTTGTCCACAATGACGCCCTGCTCAGGCAAAACTTGCCCTTGCGGTTGGCTCTTTTCAAAGTTGAACCTTTCGCGCGCAAGACTGAGGTTTCCGCCTTCAATGCCGATGCGTTGTTGCCCCTGTTTTTCTTCCACAATGTTATGCCGTCCGCGCTCGGCAAGATCGGCTTTTTGTTGCACCATTGTGTTGTATTTGTCCATCCCTTCAAGATATTGGGTTTTCCATCCTTGAAACGCATTAGGATCGTCTGGCACTTGTTTTAAAAGCGCATCCAATGGGCCAATGGTTTTCAGATGTTCGCCAAGAACTGGACTATTGTATTGAGCAGCTAATGCAGCGCGCGCTTGATCTGGCGTTTGAGTACCAGCCACGATAGGCTTAAATGCATTCCATTGCTTATCAAAAATTTCAGAATGCGTTTTGTCAATGTCACCTTGAATTTTTTTGTTTTCAAGATTTGCTTTATCAAAAGCCATCGCGGCTTTATATTGCCCGCGCTGCGCAAGCAAATCCCGAATCTTCGCCGCGTCACCGCCGCCCTCTTGCCATGCCTGACGAACAGCCTGATCGTCTGCCAGTTGCTGCTGGGCCTGCTGCATTTGAATGCCTTGCATTTGATTTTGCCCAACCAGCGCCTTAAGTTGCACTGCCTTTCCATAAGACGACAAAGGATCGTCTATTTGAATAGGCGTAGGCGGCCGTATCCCGCTAGTAATGATGGACGGATCAATAGCCATAGTTAGCCCAATCCTCCAAACCCATCCGGGCCGCCGATCTGGTTAGATGTAAAACCAGTTCCTGCGCTCAAATTGTTTTGAGACAGAATGCTCTTGAGCAGTTGCGAATTGTTGTAATTGTTGTACAGGTTACCCAAACTCGTACCGACTCCGCTATAGGCGTTTGCGCCCCCGACGATGCCGGCTGCCGCTGCATTTCCGGCTCCGGTAATCAAGTTACTTGCTGCATTCGCATAGTTCCCGGTCGCCAAATTCTGCCCGGCCGCCGCATTCAATCCTACTGCTTGTTGCCCGCTCAAGAATCCGTATTGCTGCGCGCGATTGGATTGGATGTCAGACACGCCGGCCTGCGTCTTGCTGGTGCCGTAGTCATTGGCAAAGCGCGTCAGGGCTTTCAAGGTCGCGCCCGAGTCATAGCCGCCATTGGCGAGCGCGGAATTCTGGATTGCGCGGTTGCCCTGATTCAGCCCGAATTGCAGGCCATTTGCATATACCGGGTCTTGGTTGATCAGGTCTTGCGTAATCGGCTTCGTGAGCGCCCCGTAACCAGGCGCGTTGGAATCAATGTTCATTGCCCCCGCAGAGGCGATCTGATTCCGCAAGTTCTGCCATTGCTGCGTATCCGTGGTAGCGCCGCCCGGAGCGCCATAGCCACCCTGCGCGGCATAGGCAGCCCACAGCGGATTGCTCCAGTCGTTTTTGTAGCCTCCCGGCGTGCCGCCCAAGCCAAGCTGACTCAGCAGCGCCGCATTAGCGAGATTTCCGCCAGTCGCATAGGGAGACAGGCGGCCGATCTGATCAGCCAATTGCTGCGCTTGCAAGGTCTGCGCCTGCTGCGACGCGCCGATTTGCGCGCCAGCCGCATTCGCAGCCGCGCTTGAGCTAAGTGCAGCAGCGCCTAAAGTAGCGCCACCCGCAATCAATGCACCGGTAATGCCCATGCTATTCCTTTCCGATGCCCATTAACAGGCGATCATCTATCACGCCGTTAAACGAAAAACTTTTAGGCGATCTGCCTTCCAACTTGAAACCGCACTTTTCAAAAACGCGGATCATCGCTTTGCGACGGCACGCCGGTAACGCCTGCATTTTCAAGCAGGAGGTATTCGCAAACATCCAATCCATTGCATGCTTGAGAATATCTGTGCCGTTTCCGCGCGCGTGCGGGAGAATGTTCAAATGCGGGTTCCATGTCACCGGATTGATGGGCATGAATGTAGCGATACCAGCAAGTTGCCCATCGATCAGCGCTGCCATGTGATAAATCTTTGGGTGCATCAGAATGGGGATTTCTTCCGGCTGGTCCCAAATATGCGGCTTGATTTCCGGATGATTCCAGACGTAGGCAACAATCTCGGGGTCTAACGTTCTTTCAATCGTCAGATGCTTATCGATGATCAAACCTTCGTCATAAGTCGGATTGATCAGGCAGCAAGCCAGCGGCATCATACCGGCGTCCCCGTTGCATCCACCCACACATCCGGGCCAATCGACTTAAGCCATATCGGCTTGCCTAGCGTAGTATCTCCATAGGGCATCCATAGCCAGCGAAAATCATTGTCTGTCGGCCGCTCCGCTGTCGTGCCGCTTCGCGTGGCGCTATTCAGAATTGCAAACACCGTGGAAAAAAACGGGGGCCAACCCGGATTCTGGCTAGTTGCGCCTTGATCCACCGCACCAGTCGGTGGCTTATTGATGATTGCGGACTGTGCCATGGTCAATCCGCCGGGTTGATGGAGGCGCTAATCAGCGCGAACTTGACCGGATCGGACATGCTCAGACGCGGCGTAAAAGCGCGCGTAGTGCCCAGCATGTCCCACTCCACCACATCCTTGTATTCGCCTACCTTGCCGAGCGGGCGCAACATCTGCGCACCCCAAGTCTGGCCGTTGTCGCGCGATACTTCTAGCCCGATTTGCGGATTGCTTCCAGGGTCTACAGCATTCCCCTCACCGACAGCGATATCAATCCGGAAACGATTCACCGTGAAGCGGTCGCCATCGGATGCGCGCACGGTTTCGCCGGTCAACTGAATTTCAATTGGATTTCCATTATCCGTGACGCTTTCTGGATTCAGGCGGTATAGATTGCCATTGGCATAGTCCGCAATGATCGTATCGGACAGGAATTCAAACCCGAATTCTCCTAGGTCTCGCAACAAGCCAAACGACTTCCACGGCGACCAAATTTTAGTTGAACCGTCATAGCCCCACGTAGCATTTGCGCTAGGAAAGTTACAGATCAGCATCGGATGCCCGCCGAGCATGAAACTATAGAAGCTGGCATCGGCTACGTTTGCATAACCGTTGATGATCTTGTCCAAATCTGGATTTGACAGCGGCTGCGGAAGATATCCGGCAATCTCCGCAATCATTACCTGATTTAAGCGATTTCGCATCAGGCAAGCAATCGTGTTGCCAAAGCGCGCCACGCCAAAACGGGCCGCCAATCCCCACTCTGAGGTTGTCCCCTGCACTTCGCTGTACAGGAAATCCAGGCCGCCGGAGACGCCCCAAAATTCGCAATGCGCCGTACACATCAGAAATAATTGCCCGTTGCTGGTCCAGATGGCATTCATCGGGTCCGGATGATCTTCGGCGCTGGCAAAATTCAGCGCATAGCCATTTAATCCATCAGCCAGCGCAGACGCATAGAAGCGCCGCGTATCCTGCGATTGGATAGCGAAAGACTCAGCCAGGAACGTCACCGTGCAAGGATTCGCCGGGAATGCCGGAGAAGTCACTTGCGCAAATTGCGTGATCGTATAGGTGCCAACTGGAGACGCCGATCCTCCGGGGTCTACATCCATTTCAAATGTAAATGTAGATGCGCCGGTAACCGTAATCGTATAGTTGCCGACGTAGGCGGCGGGCGTCTGCCCGGCAAGAGAGACGATGTTTCCACTGACGAGATTATGAGGCGCTGCGGTCGTTAATGTTGCCGTGCCGCCGGTATAGGTAATGCTGCTGATCGTCTGCGGAGTCGCACCACCTGGGATCGCGATGGTTGAATAGATATAGCCATACGTGCCATCGACTATCATCAATTGCACGCCGTTATCCGACATGCTTACGCGGCCTGACGTAGTATTGAGCATGCCAAGATTTACTTTGGTGCCCGAGTTATCCACGGACCAAAGTACGCCTCGATGCACGACATACGCCAGCACGCCAGTTTGAATCCACCAGCCACCGCGCGGGGGAGTATCGCCAAAAGAGGTAAACAGATCGCGCCCCGGCCGGCCTAGCGCGATGATGGTTGATTTTTCTCCCTGCGGGCGCGTCTCCGCATAACAGTTGACCGCCAGTTTGGCTGTTATGTAGGGAGTGCTGCTGCGTAAACCCTGGCCGAGCATGGAGACGCGGGGCATCTAAATCCTTATGACGGATTAGGCGACAAACGCACTTTAAGAGGCTCGCCAGAGCGCGACACGGCGGCGATATCGCCTTCGCGGCACATCAGGTAGCGCTTGCCTTCAATCTCAATGGGTTCGCCACCGGAATTGTATTTGCCGAACAGCACCCAATCGCCTGCTTTGACTGCCGTTGGCACGACATGACCATGCAGCGTATTGCCGCTAGCATCCAGATAAGTGCTGTAGATGCGACCGGGGCCGACTGCGACAACGCGACCCGAGGGGAATTTTTTTGCATCGCCGGTCAGCACGATGCCGCCCGCGCTTTTTTCTTCCGTCAGTTGTTCGATGATGACGATATCCTGAATTGCGCGCAGGGGGAATTCTTCGGGCTGGGTCATGGGGACAACGTTACTTTGCATGGTTTCTCCTGTTAAAATGACAAAGCCGGACCGCGTTGGTAGCGCGAGCCCGGCTTCTGACCAATCAGTGAAGGGAGTTTCACGTCATGGCTAAGCCGAATATTACCGCAGAACGTCTGCGTCAGTTGCTGCACTACGATCCCGAGACGGGAATTTTTACGTGGCTTATTGATCGCACAACCATCAAGGCCGGTGAAATCGCCGGAACCTTTGATAAAAGTTGCGGATACATCAGAATTCGCGCGGATGGGAAAAAATATCTTGCCCATCGGCTTGCATGGTTGTTTATTTATGGCAAGTGGCCGAAAAATGGCATTGATCATAGAGACGGCAACACGCAAAATAATCGATGGAATAATTTGCGCGATGTTACGCAATCCGTGAACATGCAAAACCAACGTAAACCACGAGGCAAAAACAAATTTCTTGGCGTTAGTCCAAATGGAAAACGCTGGAAAGCGCATATACAGGTTCATGGCACTAGGATTCACTTGGGAACCCACGATACGCCAGAACAAGCGCAAACTGTTTATCTTGAGGCCAAGCGCAAACTTCACGAAGGCAACACTCTTTGATGTTACATAAGTCATTGATTTAGAAGCCTTTGTATAGGAAGGCGTTTGAAATGTTTGACGACCTGTCGAAAGGTGTGACGGCTTCCATCACAAATTCATTAGTGCTCGCCAACCTGCCTTGCGCTTCTTTCGCGGCGCGCTTGACATCCGCTGGAACCGGGGCATTACCTTTGAAGCTAGGCCAAATATCTACGGAAAGCATATCGACCATGAATTTTTCGTAACCAGCCGGAAGCACAATATTGCTGGTCAAAGTCATCGCCGCCGGAGTGATCAACTGGCGCGCGACAATCGTACAAAGGAATGCGGCATATGGCGTAGTGTAGAAATGAAACTCGCCATCGGGAAAGCTGGGGTTATACCAGCACTGATTAGGAATGCCTTGGGCCGCTTTAAACTGGATGGCGTCGTATTTTTGCTGATCGATCAGATCGACATCGTAATCTATGTTCGATAGCGTCAGATAAATTGAATCAAGAGAAACCGGGCGTCCATCCGTCAAAAGCAACGCCGTCGAATAAGTATTCACGCTTGGAGTCATGGTGAAACTATCGTTCGACGTGTTGTAGATCATCAAGTCATCATTCGCATACGAATCCATCATGCGTTGAAACCTGCGCAACGCAAGTTGCATACTTGCGTTGTCGATTGTTTCATCAATACCTTTTATGGTTGACCCATAAAACGCATCCTGAATGATGACGGAAACAGTGGTCATGCTTTAGTCAACTTTCGGCGGACGACCGGGGCCGCGTTTTTCGGTGTTTGCAATGCCCATTTCGGCCAGTGCTTTTGCAACGCCTTCCGCGATTTTCTTTTGCAGGGCGGCCTCGTCGGCGGCCCGCTGTTCCGCTTGTTTGCGGGCCTGTTCTTCACGCGCGGCGGCAGCTTCTTGTGCTTGTTCGGCGGCGGTTTTGGCGTTTTGCTCATCGATCAATCGTTGCGCTGGAGACTGATTTAGGCGCAATGTTTCCTCGAAAGACGGCGCGCCAATGTAACCGAATGCAGCGGGCGTGCTTTTCCATTCCGGCCCGAGCGCTTTATCTTCGCCTTCGGAATTCACCAGCCGCGTCACAATGCGCGTGCCAGGGCCTTCCGGTTGCGCATAACGCATCGAGGGATAGGGAGTGAAAACGTAAGGCGGCTCCTTCATTGGCTTGCCGGTCACTTTGTCTTTTGGGCCGTAGTAACGGCGCGTAGGAGTCTCCCATTCTTCCTCGGGGGCGGCGGCAGGCTTGACAACCGAGCTATAGTCGATTTCAAGCGGTTGTACAGTGACGGTATCGTTTTCCACGGTTTCTCCTAAAAGTACGGGTGAGCCGCAGTGACCCACCCGTATACAGCGTTAAGCGCCTACCTGCTGAACGGCCTGTTCTGGGTATGGAGTCGCCCACCCATAAAGTGCATCCACGCGATTACCGACCGTATCAGACGAAATCGCGGCCTGACGGAAAGTGCGCAGCGAAAATCCTTCGTAGCTCTGCACGCTTCCCCAGCCGCCGAACATGGCAAGGTCTTGCATGCGAACCACTGCCAGTTCAAACGCATCCGGATGCCACGCCAGATTGCGCGCATAGGCCGTCGAAGCGCTGCCGCTGATGGTCAAGTTCTGCGAATCTGCCGCGACGTTGGAGGCGTTTTGGAAGGGGCCGCCGTAGATGATTGCAGGCGTGTGCTGAATCGTCATGTTGCCAGAAGCATCCGACACACCGGGCGAAACGACCGTGAATTGCAGCAGATCAAAGGTTTGCGAGCCGGTTTGCTGACGGTTCACCGGGTTCACGCCGTACACACCGGCAATCGTGAAGTTGTCGCCAACGTTCAGACGCTGCGCAGCGGCAGAAGTCCATCCCTTCGTAACGAGGGTGCCGATGTTCGCCCAGCCGGTAGACAGCCCTTGCGCGCCGTTGGTTTGCGGAGAACCGCCCAGCGCGCCCACAGTCTGCCGTGCGATGTTTTGCGACATGCCGATCTTGAGGCCGATGGTGTTGGTCGCATCCACAAAAACGCCTTCTTCGTACTGCTTGGCGATCAGGTTTTGCGCCTGGAAGAAGCCAGTCAGCGCGGCGACCTGCGCGGCGGTCGAAGTCGGGTCCATGACGAAATAACGTTCGCCATCGCGAGGGACGGAAAAATTATCCATCTTGCGGCCGATATCGAACAGGAACGTCTGCGTGTTCGGCGCGGTGCCAGCAGTGCCGGTCAAGGGACCAACCGTGTTTTTGGCATTGATGTAGCCGTCCACGTCGATTTGCGTTGCCAATTGCAGCATCGCGGGCATGATGACGCGCTTGGAGAAGTCCTGCTCCTTCAAGGTCATGTCGGCAGAAGTAAACGCCGTATCGACGTGCTTTTGCGAGTTCACGACCAAAGGAATGCTGGTTTCCGTGTAGTCTTGCGCCGAAAACGCTTGACCATTGGAAATCAGCGTGCGCCAGGGGCGACGGATGTTGATCGTATCACCGATCTTCATATCATCCTTGGCGAATTCCTTTTGATACTTACGGGAGACACGCTTGCCAAGCACAATCTCGTTATTGAGACTGCGCAGGCATTCCATCGTGTACATCACCGGGTTCTGAAAGATGTTGCTCATTTAGCGGATCGTCCTTTCGGCATGTGCTTTTCCGCCCAGGCAAAATATTGCGTAGGATCAGACGGCGGCCCATTACTGGACGCAGCTTTTGCCTGAACCGTTTTACCTGGAGCGGGCGCGTTGGATGCTTTCGGGGGAGACGCCTTGAGCGTGGCCGATAACTGACCTAGAATGATGCCATGATCAGCAGGATCATTATTAGCCCAAAACTGTTGCGCTAATTCCGGCTGCTTGGCAATGTGATAAGCGATCAGCGGACCATCCGGCATTTTCTTAATCAGATTCAGCACGCCTTGCGGCACGCTTACATCAGCATCTGCCATGGTTTCGTGATAATCCGGGATAGTTTTTGCTATCTCGGCTTCACGGCTCGCATAGGAGCGTTGTGCCGCCATTTCAGCCTGTGCGGCTGTCGTCTTGGCTTGCGCTTCCTGTTGCGCCTTCGTGGATTCCTCGATCAGCTTGCGGGCTGTTTGCTCTGCGCGATATTCCGCGCGTGCTTCTACAAACTGCTCGTAACTGTCGAATTGATCCCGCGTCGGTTCGCCTGATTTCGCAGGGGCTGCGCCATTGGATCGGCCTTCCAGAAGCGCGAGGATGCGCTTATTCTGTTCGGCCAGTTCATCGGCACGTTTACGCTCGGCATGCTTGTCTGCGGTCAGTTCATCGATCCGCTTTTGCACGCCGCGCGCCTGCTTTTCGCTGCGCTTCTGCCTTTCGGCTTCGGCTTCACGCTGCACACGCTCATTCTTTTGCTCGTCGGTTTCTTCCCCAACGTTTTCCGATGCGCCCGTGGCACCAGCATTTTCCGGAGGCATTGCTCCGGCTTCGGGCAAAGCGGCGGCATTATCCTGTGTCGCGTCAGGGGCTACTACTTCGGTACTAGTTTCTTCCGACATGGAAATCAAATCTCCAAGAGCGCCACAAGGGCAACCCGGTCATAGGCAGGCCGGTACGCCTATTGCAAAATCGTTCTGCTGCTTACTGCAAGTTCACCATCAGCGAGGAAAGCTGAATAGTTTCAGTGCCGGTAGCCTTGGTGCAGGTAACAACAACTTCGGTTTCCAGTTGCTGATAAGCGCGCGCCAAAGTGGTATAGGCAGTGCCGGAAGTGCCGAAGAAGCCGGTAGTACCGGAACCCAAGCCTTGCAGCGTCGCGCCGTCGCCTTCGCCCTCAAACGCCGCTTCAAAGTTATAGTTCGCCACGTTCGCCAGCGAAGGAGAGGCAAAGAACAGGTTCCCCGTAAGGCCGTTCATGCGGCAGTTCATCGTTTTGGCATTGGCACTGTTGGTCATGTTTGCCGATGCCTTGAGTTGGCATCGGAAATTGGCCGGCAGCGAGTTCGGGGCCAGACGGAACGAAAACAGCACTTGCTCAGAGGTCGAGTTCGCCGAATCGATGGTGACGCCGTTGAAAATCAGTTCGCCATTCATATTCGGAATGACCATATCCGACTGCACGCCTACCGCGTTTTGCGTAGTGGCCTGAATCTGCGCCCACACGTTCACATCCGGGCGATAGGATTGCGCGGTCGTGGTGGTGCCGTTGGACGATGCGGAAAACGGTCCGCTTTGGGTCGCGGAAAGCAGGATGGTGACGGAGCCGCCTTGCAGTTGCGGGGCCACGCACAGGTTCTGGTTTGCCAACAGCGGAAACGCCGTGGTGGTGGTGCCGGACGAAACGCGGTAAATGGTAGTGCTCATTGCGATGTTTCCTTTCAGGGTTGGTAATGCAATGTCGGCCCACTGGCCTTGGCTAAACAGCCGTTAACGATGGCATTACTGCCCATCGGGGGTACTACCTTTCGATTCCTGCTTTTCTTCCGCCGCGTTGTCGTCGGACGTGACCGGCGCTGTAGCGGCAATGTGAATCTGTGCGCCTGCATTGATTTGCGCGACTTCAAGCGCGGTTTCCCGCTGGATCATCGCTACCTGGATCGCTTTTTCAGCGTCAATCCGCGCCTTCTCAAGCTCAAGTTCGGCATCGCGCTGTGCCTGCGCGCGTTTGGTTTCGGCGTCCAGTTCGGCGGCAATCGCGCGCTGGCGGGCGTCGAATTCGGCCTCGTGCGCACGAACCTGCGCATCAGTCGCGGCAATCTGCTTGCGGGCTTCGGCATCGACTTGCGCGGCCTGAATCTTCAATTGCGCGCCGGATTCCAGGGTTTTTACCTTGTCGTCCATTGCCTGCATCGTTTCCTTGGCCTGCTCCAATGCCTGCTGCAACTGCTGAATCTGCGCGATGGCTTGCGGATCGGGCGGCGCTTTGCCTTGCTGCTTGGCCTGCATCTGCGCCTGCACTGGCGGCGGCAGCATGATTTGCATGCGATCTGCAATCACGTCCGCATCGGGGATGTCTTGCGCGCGGATTACGAGGTCGCCAGCTATTTGCATGAGCGGCGGGTAAGCGGCAACTAGATCGGACAGCAAAGATGCGGTTTCTTGGCGCTTGGTAGCGTAGCCGGGGCCTGCTTGCGAGGTCACGGCGTAATCATGGCTCTTGACGCCGCTGATGTTGCTTTCCTCGATGGCTTTTAGCGCTTGCGTTACCGGATCAATGCCTTGCTGGTTGATTTTCACTTCGCGGCGGATTTCGTCCAGTCCGACGATATGCACGACACGTTCGGTATCGTAGTAGGACGGAATGCATTCCAGAATGATGCGGCCGGTCAATGCGATGGCGCGAGACAAATTATCGACGTAGTTAAACGTCGCGTTGTTGCCCTGCTGCTTGCGCTCGTTGATCGCGCGCCCGCTGATTTCCTGGCCTTTCTGCCCCAGCGATTGCTCATACATGCCAATGGTGCTTTTGATCATCTGCACCATCGTTTGGCACCACTGGATATAACCAGCATCCGGCACGCTCGGTTCATTGCGTTGCGGCGGCTGTAATCCTGCGGGTGTCTCGCCATCTTCCATAAAAGCGTTGTACGGAAGATAGGAGTAATTCTTGATGTTCGCCTCTTTCCAGAAATTCTCATAGCCTTTGACTTGCTCGGCAGTGATAATCCATGGCGTGCGAGGCGTGAGCGCGAGGCGGATGGCCTGCTGCGTCATGCCGAAATTCAGCATCGATTGCGCATCCCGCGCATGCCGGGTCAGACCTTGATAGATGCGCTTGCCATCCAGCATCAGATCGTCGCCAACCGTGCCGACAACCGGAATCATCGTGCCCGGCCAGTCGTATTTTTCCAGCACTTGCTGACCGCCTGCGATTTTGTACCACTCGACGGACCAGGAATCGCACTCGCGCTCTTTGGCTATCGTCACACCTTCGGGCCATTCATCCTCGGACGGCATTTCGTCTTTCCAGCCTTGTGAGCCGTCAGACATCAGCACCATTGTGCGTTTTGTGCACACACGCCGGTAGTAATCCGCGACGATGACCTTATCTTTCGCGGGCATCCAAAGCGTATCAGGCGACTCAAAACTTATTGGCTCTGCATTCGGCCATTGACGCTCAAACTCGCCTTTGCTGACGATTTCGATAACGAACGCATACATGCGATCGGAGCCGTCCGGCTGCTGGTAGTCCGTGTCCGCAAATACCGTATTGCTATCGAGAATCGGCTTGATGACTAACTTTTGGTCGAAGCTTTGGTCATCCAGATATTCAGAGCAAATGCGCCACCAGCCACGGCCGCCGACGACTGACTGCTGGAACCCGTTATCGTAGGCCGCATCCGCTTTCGAGTCGTACTCAATCGCGCGGGTCATGCCTTGCAGGATCTCGGCGACTTCCTTGGACGCATTGCCGCCGGCCGGGTGAATCCGAATGCCGGGGCGATTCTGCCGCTGGTCGTTGACTACCTGCGCGACAAATTGTTTAAGCTGGTTGAATTCAAGGCAGATTTCTTTGTTCTGCGTGCGCTCGCGGCGGACGGTATCGGGCCACTGCTGACCGGGCGAATAGACAAACAGCGTGTCCGTGCGCTGGCTGTCGTGATTGTCCTTATCGTCCTCCTGGATGCGCTGGAAACGTTCTTTAGCCTCCTCCAGCACATCGGGATAGCCTTCGCGCGGCTTGATCGTTTTCTTGGAATTCGCGTCAACTACCGCGTCTACCGGATTAACGTATTCAGTTGCCATGCACCGGGTACGCCACAGTAGAAGGCATCAGGTCATGCACGGTCAACGGCGTATCGGTACGCTGCTTGACGATGCCCGGAAACAGTTCCGACATGGCCCACACGAAGGCATCTGCGCGATTCGGGGACTTTTCGCCCATGTAGCCATTCGTGGTCATGCTGGTTAATTCCTCCTCAAGATCGGGGAAATTACCCGCGAACCTGATTTTTCCATCTTCGGTTAATGCGCTGATCGGCTCGGCACGCACGACCTTTCCGCGCGAGGCGTTCACGAGTTTTACTGATGCTGTGGGCTTGGCCGTTTTTAAGACGAAACGCACCATATCGCCGCCGAAGTTCTTTTCGGCAATCATCGCGTCTGCTTGGTGGTTGTCGTACACGCTGGCAGCCACGCGGCCCCAAGTTTGCGGGCCAGCCTTGACGGTGGCATCCTCCAGCACGTAAGCCTTGCCATCCAGGCCCATGCCCGCACAGATGATGCCGATTTCGTCATTGCCCGCGTTTTCCGTATCACCCGATCCGCTCGGGTCAATCGCCACCACAACGCGGCGCATGTCCGGCAGGTTTTCGAGTACGCGGTTTTTGTCGATGCTCTCGATTGACCAGAGCGCCCCAGCCGTGATATCGGCAAATCGGCCTTCAAGGAAACGCTGCCGCATGCGCACCGGCAAACGCTCCAACTCGCGCAGGTAGTCGGCCGGCAAATTCTGCGTGTTGTCCTTCGGATTCATATACATCAACGCATATGCATCCGGGTCAATCAGCGCTTTACCCGATTCGCCTTCGATCTTGCGCACGAATTGCTTGTAAGACCAGTGCGCTTGCGACGGCGGGTTTTCGTCGTAATAGGCTTTAAGGCGCAATTCTTTTTGCTGCCCGCCTAGATCGTAATAGCACTTTTGCGCCAGTCGAGTAAGCGCCGTGTTTACCGAACTTAGCGGTATCTGGCTGCATTCGTTAAACGCCATGGTGGCGTATTCCTGGCCGAGAATCTTTTCTGTGCGGTCCTTATCGTCCAAACCGCCAAACCACACTTGCGCATCATTCTGAAAACGCGCGAAGAAATCCGTTTTGTTGATTTCGTAATCGACAGTTGGATAACACAGTTCCATCATTTTGGGCCATGTGTCCATGACGATGGATTGTTTGACTGCGGTAAAGCGAAACCGAAAGATGGCGTGCCGGGAGCGCGGAGAGGCGATTGCACGCATTCCGATGGCGCGGCAGATGACGAATGTTTTTCCGCTGCGAGAGCCGCCAGCAAGCATGACGTGCTTTGGAGCTCCGCCTAGCAGGCTCCAAGCCTCTTGCTGCTTGACGGTGAGGGAAAACGTCACAGGACGTTTGTATCAGCCTGCGCGACTACCAAGGTCAGTTTGCCGCCATCAGGGCCGCCAAGATTCACAGCCTGGGCTGCCTTGCCATCCAAGCGATCATGCAGTTCCTTGAAGCCAGCCATGAACGTAGGCGAATTCACTGGCTCATTCAGTAGCATCTTGAGAAACCGATAGTTGATCCGGTTAATCGTGCGCTTTGGCTCGGGATGCTTTTCGCCTTCCTTGAGCGGCTTTTCCTTGCCGATCCGCTCGGACATCAGCATCAGCGAGATACGGCCTAGACCCTTGGGAACGCTAAAACTCTTGAACTTGGAGAGCGCTTCCTGCGACATTTCTTCGCCGGTCGCGTCCTCGTTGATTTCGGTATACATGTTTCGGGTGCCTTTGCGAGTGGCTAGAAAGCGCAAGCATGCGGGACCGCCGCAAGTCGGGGTGTTTCACGTGGAACTATTTCTTTTTCGGCATTGGCGCAGCAGGTTTCTTTGCTGCTTGGCGCTGCTCGGAGTACCCGATCGCGACGGCCTGCTTGATCGGCTTCCCCGCCGCAATTTCCGTGGCAATGTTCTTGCTGCGCGCCGCATTGCTAATCGATTTAATGAGAGGCATAGCTAACTCCAAAATCATCCGCGCCCGCTGGCGCAACATAGGCTGAAGACTCTGCCCGGAGGGGACGCCATCTGCACGTCGCGGATTGCGGCCGTTATTCGCCCCACTAGGACCGCGCTGGGTGGTGCCCGTGCTTCCCAGCATGCGGGCAAAAAATAACCGCCGGGGGAGGCGGTTATAAGGTCCGAGGGGACGGACCGGAGAAGGTGAGAAAAGGGTTGTTGGTGGCCGGTGCTGATCCCGGCTTAGCGGCGTGACACCCTGATTCGAGTGCGAGAACTCAACCGCTTTCGTACAAAAACGCATCAGCCTGCGCATTCACCAACACGGCTGCGGACTATTTGATTGGCGGGTAGCCGACCTACAGGGTCGCCGAATGCCGCAAATCTATGCTCTTGCAAGCTCCACAGTGCAAGCTGTGGCAATCCGCATGCGTCTTGGTGCCACCGGCACGGACTCGAACCTGCAACCACACCCTTACGAAAGGAGTGCTCTACCTTTGAGCTACGGCGGCTAAATTGTCGCCATGGTTGTTCGATCCATTGCTAAAAACTCCTATTTCAGAGACGCCAATCCCATAAAACAGGATTATCTCGCATGGCGTACCAATTGAGCGCAGCGCCGAATTAACGCGAAAATATAGCAATCGTTATGCCGTGTCAAGCGACTTCTGTCATTATTCTTGCGTCATACGCCATCGGCATACGCTCGCCCACGCGCCGCGCCCAATCCCAAGTCGAATCCAGCATCGCCAAGCTCGCCGCATATCCCCGCGAATTCGACAGGTGCGCCCGTTTACCGTGCCCCCCGCATACCTCGCAAGCCGCATCTTCCAGCATCGGCGCATCCGGCAGCGCGATGTGGCCTAGCCCGTGGCATGCCTCGCATTCGGGCGATAACCACCACAGGAGCGCGCTCGTTACGTCGCCAATCTGCAAGGTGACGCGCCTGCCGATGCGCCGCTGGATCAGCAGAGTTAGCTCTGTCATGCGGCCCAGCGGCTTTTTACCGGCTTCCCACTCGGCCAGTACGGTGATTGCCAAGCCGGGGAACTGGTCTTTGTGCGTGGCGTAGGCGCTGGCGATCAGGACGGTTTGATCTACGTGGCCGGCACCGACTGCGGTAACGAGCCTTTCAAGCATTCGGCACCGCCGTTAACGCAAAACTCCCATCCTTAAGCTCGTACAGGCTCCAGGAGCAATGCGTCACTTGCCCGGCAATCCCATACATCCGCCCTAGACTGTCTGCAATGCGTTTGAGTCGCATGTTTCCTCCCATAGACGCCAGATCGCATCAGCAACAGCGGGGCCGGGCGAACCGAAAAACTTTTTCTTGAGTATATCGAAGTCCGGCACATCCGGCACCCAATGCGGATGCTTGAGAAACGCAATCGCGTTTTCCGCGTAGGTCTCACGCGACTCGGCAATCAGGTAGGTATCTTCACAGCCCGAGCGCTCGATCAGCATTGCGCCAACCCGCGAAGGAATATCATCGCCGCGCACGGTAATCGTTGGAATGCCCGCGATGAATGCATCCATGATGCTGTTCGTTCCGCCAAATGGGAAAGCATCCAAGGCGAATGAGCATTTCGCCAGCCGGTCCAGATAAACCTGATAGGACGTGCGCGGATAGATGCGCGCTTTTGGAAACCACTTGCGAATCTCGTAATCGACCATCGCATGCTGTAGGTCGGTCTGGTTCGGAAAGAAGTGAAACACAACCTCTGGAACAGCCGTTTCAATCTGCTTCAGCGCACGCATGAATGGCGGAATCAGCTTTTGCGCGATGGATGGCACGGCGACGCTGTAGCGCTGCGGATCGCGCTTTGGAACCGTGAAATCCGAGCGCATGGTGTGTATGCCGGTGCCATCGGGGAGCGCGATTACCCGCTCGCTGTAATTCGCTGTGTCGCCTACAGTGGATTTTTCCGTCAGCAGATAGTCGATGTATGGCGATAGCGAGCTAGCGGGGTGCCCTGGAAACATGATTTGCACGGGCGCAAGACGAATGTTCGCCAGCGTAGTTGTCCATGTCGCCATGCCAATGGACGGGAACAGAATGATGTCCGGCGATTCGGCGTGAATTATTTCTACGATCTGGTCAAACTGCAATTCTTGATCGGGCAGATGCAACAAACGTTCAAATACATGAAAAGCGTCCGGGTCGCTTGCATCGCCGCCATACATGGCTACCGTCTCAAAGCGCTCTTTCAGACTTGCCAATATCGGCGCATAGCAGCGGTACATGCTGTGATTCGTGCCGAACCATTCCAGCGGGATCAGGATTTTCGGGCGCGCTTTTGCCTCTGCCGGGCGCGTGCATTCTGGCACATCCATGCTGGCAAGCGCCATGTCACGAAACCACTTGTTTATGGTGCGCTTGATGGCGTGTTTGTTTGGCGCGTCAGTGTACGTGCAATACATGTAGACCTCGCCCGCGCTTTTGACGGCCTCAAAGGGAATGCCGTATTGCGCAAGCTCATCATGCAAGCCCATCAGCTTGACGCGCTGATCGTAGGCGGCTTGGCTGATGATAAACGGTTCGGCCATCGCCGCTAGTATTTTTGTAATGATGATGGCGGGATGCGGGCCGACTGGCTGCTCGCCGTCTGCGTTCTCGCTCATGCCATCACCATAAACCAAATGATCAGCGTAGCCAAATTGGTGATAATCGCCAGGATGCACAGGCGGGCGGCTAGTTTGTCGGCGGACATGGGATGGAAGCCTAGCATTCAGGGTGCCTGCGAGTCAAGGAGCAAAGATTTTCGCGGCGGTCGCAAAGGCCGCCTGCAACTTTTCTTCGCCACCGACCGCAGCCACCAGTTCTTCCCGCGAGATCGACAGCACAAACTCTGTCGTCCTTGATTGCGCGGGCTTCTCTAACTCCCACTGTCCATCAATGAGATTGAGCGTGTAAAAGTGCTTGATAGGACCGAATTCGTTCATGGCGTCTCCAAGTTGTAGCGGGCCGCAATCTGGCGATTTATCTCCTCGATCACATGCTCGCTTGTCCAGCCGTACGTAACGAAATCACGTTTGCCGCCGAGTACGTGATCACGGGCTATCTGCATGCAATCCTCCGCCACCAGCCGCGCGAAGGCTTCGAGTCGCTCAGTCGTAGCCTCGCAATTGCCGCCATCGCTGACGAATATCCCAGCCTCCTCCACCATCCTGCGAAGCTCTGCGTTCATAACATCACCATCCGGATAATAGTGAATAGCCCAGCACCAAAGAACCAACCTAGAAGGGCCCCTAAAACAATGCCGATGATCGTGTGCGTCCAGTGTTCCGCGTTCATTTGGCGCGCTCCTTTAGCATCATATCAGCGTATGCGTATGCGTCGGGCACTATCTCACTGGCAGCGTAAATACCTTTCATTTGCGGGGCCATTTTCGACATATAACCGGCGATCATTCCCTGCATCGCCTTCGCCGCGAAGTAGTCCCGCAGCGTCATGCCTTGAGACTTACCAAGCGCGCGCATAATCCCGGTTGCATCGTCAATAATCGGAACATTATCACTAGGAAAAGCCGCCCCGCCGTCCTCTAAGTTGCTCATTTGAGTTCCTCCTGGTAGTTACAACGATGCCCGCACACCTGCGGGCGCATCAACTTCGCCACGTCAAGCAAATCCTCCACCTTGCCATCACGCCAGTCCTCGCGATGATCGTAAGGACTGCTCTTTTGCTCAAGCACTTGCAGGATAACTTTGTCCTCATGCGCTTTGAATCGAAACGAAACTATGCTCATACGCCCTCCGGCGGGGTGGTAAACAACGTATCAAACTCCTCCGTGCGATACGGACTGTACTCGATGTAATCGCCAAGCTTCCACGTATCGCGGATGTCTTTTCTGCGCACCCAAAAAGTGCGCGATAGAACGCCAGACGCAGGTTTTGGCGCAGGCTGCACAGCCAAATGACCCTGTAGCTCGAAAAGTAGGCGTTCTAGCTTTTCGTCCCAGGATTCGCAGAGTGCGTGGTAGGGCAGGGGTTGGGTCATGGGGCCTCCGGTGGGGTGGGTTTCAGCGGAAGCAGATCGCCAGCGCGATAGGCTGCCAGATGGAACGCGGCGTACAGGCGCATCAGGTCGCGCGGCATACTCTGAAAAATTGGAACATCGACATCATCCCCATCATTTCTACCTTGATGCTCGCCATTTAAAAGATCAAAAGCTTGACTCAACTCTCCGCGCTTTACATACCCCACAACATGCGCATCGCCGCACCGCACAACTTCCAGTAAATCTTCTTCAATCATATCCATAATTTCCTCCGGGTAAAAATTCTCACGTCACAGGGTCATTGACGATTTGCGGGCGTGGCACAAAGAACCTGGCCTCCCGCCCGCAAGTCCTACTAAGTCGCGCGCCGATATAGCCTGCCTCGCGCTCTGAATCGCAATACAGCCTGCGCACATATGGCGTGATTGTCTCGCCCTTGACCGGCTCAACATACGACTTCGCAACCGGCGCGCCAGGGCGATTGCATATCCAATAGCCAACCGCGCAGGCACTACCGAACGGCGACAGCGACAGAAATTCGTGAAACGCGCAATCCTTGCATAGCTTAATGCTCACGTCATGCTCCTTGTGTTGGTTAGTAAGTACTAACACTTTCCGCCAATCCGCCAATCTCCGCCAATCATCCGCCAATACCCCGTACGCATTGCGGTTGGCCCTCCGCCAATCCGCCAATGCGGAGGGGGGTATAAGGGGGGAGAGAAGGAAGAAAATTGTAAAATTTACACATCCGCCAATCTGCCCCTCTGCCAATGCCTTTTAAGCCCATAGAATCTCCTTGTCTTTGTAGTTCAATCGAACCGCCTGCACCTTTATGTCACCAGCATGGCGCATTTCCTCGACCATCCGTTTAAACCGCGTCCGGCCTGTTGGACCCTTCAGGCTTTCAGGAAACTCAGCATGTGCGCTTAGGACGTGATAGGCGGTTCTCTGACCGGTCGATGCCGCCGGGACGGATATCCCCTTGGAAATGCAGTCCCGAAGGCACTGAAGGATTCCTGAGCGTTCCTGGCGCTCCCGGTGGCGGCGCTCAAAGATGGATTCAGCGGCAACCGTTTCGCCCAAGAAAAGATGCGCGCCGTCGTCCCAGGCAAAACGGATGGTTTGATCCGGAATGCCGAGATTGGATTTTTGCAGGTCCAGCAGGAGAGAGCCGGTTTTCTCCGTGGCTTCGTCTGAGCGTTTGGACTCGGGATAGAGATACCAGCGGGCGCGGACGCTATTATGCCAACCTGTGGTGCCCGAATAGCCTTCGGATGTGGTTTCCGTGCTGCCGGCGGTCGCGCGGTTAACGTGGCCGATCAGCACGACTGCGCCGGAGTAGGGGTCAATCAGGCTGATTAATTGATTCACGAAACGTTTTACATCGTTGCGCGCGCTCTCCCCGCCGCCGAAAGTATCGGAAATGCCATCGACAAATAACACCTGCCGTTCCGTTGATTTAAAGCGATGCGCCAATTCCGCGAATGCTGGCGTGTAGGTATAATCGGATTGCGGCTGTAGCTGCCAAAGCACGGTTTCCTTGCCTACGAGGTCGATGATGTCCAGCCAGCCGCGCAAAGCCGCCATATCAACGTCCAGGTGCTTGCAGATGCGATATAGACGCCAGTGCAAAACGCTCTCGCGGTCCTCGCATGACATGTACATAACGCGGCAGCGTCGGACAGGCAGCCCAAAGAACGGGATTCCGAGCGCCATGCAAACGGAAAGATGCAAGGCAATACCGGACTTGCCGACGCCGCCATGCCCGGAAAATAGCGTGGCATAGCCAACCGGCAGCCAGTCAGGAATAATGAACTTCGGCGGCTCTGGTTCGCGCTCTGAAAGGGCTTCAAGGTCAATAGGATCAGGCCATAGGCGCTCGATAGCAACGCCCGTACCCGTAGGAGGCGACACCCCATCATCCTCCGGCCAGCGTCCCACTGGCGGTTCTTCTTGGGCGAAGGTCATTTAATAAACGCCAGCCAATGCGTCTTGCTCGCCTTACCGGATGGATGCCCAAATAAAGCAGGGTGGCCAGCGAGTTCTATAATCTCGCGCACTTTGATTTGATGCTCATTCCATTTGAATATTAGAGTTCCATTAGGCTCAAGCACGCGGAAGCATTCCTTAAAACCTTCGCGTAAATCATCCTGCCAAGTCGATAACAGGCGTCCATACTTTTTTGCCATCCAACTATTTCCGCCTAGCGATTTCATGTGCGGCGGATCGAAAACAATCATCTTGAAAGTCGCATCCGCGAATGGCATTGCACGAAAATCCATCTGAATCGTCGGATTGATGGAGAGCGCGCGACCGTCACATAGCACATGTTCTTCAACACGAATGTCGGCAAAAACAACATCAGGATTGGCGCGGTCAAACCAAAACATGCGCGAGCCGCAACAAGCGTCTAAAATTCGCATTACGCCTCCTTGCGTGGACTGCCGCGCTTCTTCCCGGACGGATACACAATAGCCGCATGGACGATCCAATCCCGCCCATGCCGAACGCCTGGAATCCGTTTCTCTTTCAGTAGTTGCCTGACTCGCTGTTCGGTCAGTTTAAGTTTTGTCGCCGTTTGGGATACAGTAAGCATCTGGGCAGCATAATTGCTTTTCGGCGCGTGCGCAAGGAAATGTTACGCGGCGCGGCAACAATGACATTATAATATTTTCAAAGGCCGTTGCGATAGCGCAAATACTTCTTGACATTCGCCAACCGGCGACGGATACTTATCGCACGCCGAACGTTTGGCGGATAACTAGGAGAGTCAAAATGAACGGAAAGCGCCGTCAACGTAAGCAAGCAAAGACCTTCGGCAACATCGCATCGGCTGTTGCTGCCACGACCACGCACATGCAGACTGCGCGTGGCATGAAGGAGCGCGGTGAAGGCGCTGAGGCCGTGAAATACCTCACGCAATGCGGGTGGCATCATGAAACCGCACACGGCTATCTGTATCCCGATCCACGCAATCGTTCGCTGCTTGCTTAACCCCCGCCGGATACTAGCGGTACTGAAGCGCAACTAGAGGGAAAAAATGAATATCACGCCGCAACGCATGACCAATGAATCGCAGGAAGAATACCGCGCACGTCGCGCTTCCGAGAATGAAGCCGTGAAGTTGTATTTGTACGGCCCGAAAGTTTCTGCGTGTGATCTGCTCGGTAGATTCTTTATGGTGCGCCGCAAGCCTTTGTCTACGCGGCCATCCCGTCGCTCCCATCCGCGTATGGGAAAAGCCGCGCTGAAAGAACTAAAGCGCGCTCGGCACACTAACCACCCCGCCTCCTGAGCGGCGGTAAATAGGAGAGAGGGATGCAATGACGGAAGTTACGCATATCGTTACGCTTTATCGCGCCACGATGAACAGCGCAGGTGTACGACCTGAGCAATACGAAGTCCAGGGTGACGACATTCTGCGTCAAGTAGACTCGGGAGGAAGGTATTGCCCTCCTGCCAAACTTTCCGAAATCGGCCCCAACGGCAATGACTGGCGTACGCGAGGACTTTTTGCTAAACGCGCGGATGCTATTGCCGCATACCGTGCGGTCGAACAACAACGCCTCACCCTTGCGCAAACACAATTGCAGGAGTGGACGGTATGATCTGGCGCTTGGAGACTAACCCGTCCCTCTGGCGCGGTTGAGGGAGCGAGAGATGACGAATTGGGAAGAATACGAAACCGGACCATTTTGCCGTCACTGGTCATCGCCTAGTGTCTGCGAAGAAAAATGCGCTGCGTGTGGTCACGCATGCACAGATCATGACGTTGATACTAGCGAATGCATGGAAGACCATTGCGATTGCAAACAATGGCAAGAGTCGGACTAACAACATTCACCCCGCACTGACTGGAGAGAAAATGGCGAAGTTGAAAAGTGAACCGCGTGCAGCCATGCGCGCGAAATTGTTTAAAAAACAGAAAGGACGGTGTGCGTATTGCGATCAACAGTTTCCGCTGGCATCACTAACGCTTGATCATTACTTGCCTGCAAGTGCTGGCGGCATGAACACCGAAAGCAACTTGCGACTTTCTTGCTCGCCTTGCAATGGTGAGAAACGGGATATGCTGCCTTACGATTGGATCCTGCATCAGGCCGCAAAACTTACGAACCAACCGCGAGACTAGGAGGGGCGATGAACGAAATAAGCTAGTAAGCCCGATCAAGTTCCGAAATCAGGCGTCCGATCCGCTCCTTAGCGCCGGACGCTTTTTCTTTGTTGATGCTCAGTGGTTCGCGGCCTTTGGAAATGTCGCTGAAAAGCACATAGGCGAGCCGAAGATCGCGGTCCAGGGCTTCCAATACGTCGCGGCTGGCGAAGGGCTTGCGAATGGGCGAGCGGCCTTTTATAAGCGATTCTCTCGGCGGGAACAGTTCGGCTAAGTCAATCCCTATGACGTCCGCAATCGCGCCCGCTCCACCCTCGCACGCGAAACAGTGAATCAACACGGTGCCGTCCGGCTCCTCTCGGATCGTCAGGGAAGTAGGATTTTTTCCATTGTGCAGTGGGCAGCAGGCACGCCACTTGCCTTTGCCGTTTGGACGGACGCGTTCCAAGCGGGATAATAGGGCTTCGACGGTCATGTACGACGCCTCCGGTAATTAGGGTCGGTTCTAATCTTAATCAAAAACACATGCGCCTTTTTCGCGCATTCCGGCCCGCAATACTTCTTCGGCCTGCCAATGCGATTCGGCGGCGGTAAAGGGCCGTTGCACCATGAACAGGTCGTGTAGGGCATGGGGAATGATTTTGTCATGATTCCAATATTTCGCGAACTTGTTCAACATTCGTTGCAAATCCACCGATGCCGCCAGAATCTTTCACAATCTGGATATAGGCGCGCTGGCAATACTCCCGCTCAGTCCGCACGCCACGCCAGCCCGGAGCCTTAAATTCAATCACGCACAATTTCCCAGGCTTTTTGATGCACTGCGTATCAACCACACGCGGGTAAATGTGCTTTTCTAGCTCCTCGCACCAAACGCGCTCATAAACCGTGTTCATGCGGATGAAACGACCTTCTTCTGCCATCGTTCCCGAGTTAAACCGAACGATCAGGCTAATGTCAGGGCGCGACCTCAAGTAGGCTATGCCAGCGTCTTGCGCCTCGCCTTCCGGTCTGCCATTTGGCTTTGTCCGCTTGGCATGAATTCGGTCTATATCGACGCCAGGAGCCTCCGCAAGCGCCCGCGCATCGTCGGATAGGGGTTTGGGTGCAGCGGCTGCCAGGAACGCCATGGAGGCGGCATTGGCGCGTTTTTGGGCGGATAGAGATAGGCGACCGCGTTTCATCACCGCATCCCTTTCACCGCCCCATAGGCGGCGAGAAAAATGCACAGCGCCACGAGGGCGCGCCATATCAAGACGCGGTTCATGGCTTCACCCGCTTGAATTCGACCACCCAGACCCAAGGGTTGGCATCCCATGCGCCGGCGCCGTTGATCTGGTTCCATAGCTGCGCGTATGCTTGCCGGAAACTGCCGGCCTTATAAGGCGTCATCTGGCCAGGTGGGGGCGTGATGTATGGTGCGACAACCCCTTCGGCAATCGCATCCGCCTCGCTGATGTCCTGCAAGCGCTCCACGCGCACGCCGGTGATTTCAAGCTCAAGGCGGCAGGCCCAGCGCGGCATGAAAATCGACGGCTTCCATTTGAAGCCAGGCGGCATGGTTCGCGTCTCCGTCGCCCGATAAAGCGCGCCCTCGGGATCGTCTGGCGAGTCCTCGCGCCATGTCTCGCGCACCCACAGGCGATCGCCGGGCTTGCCGTAGGAGCAGCGAATCGCATACCAGTCATAAATCGGATCTTCGCCCCTGAAAGGCCAGCGTCTCAGTTGCTTGACAGGCTGTCCAACCGTGTGCTCCTCTGACCACCGAAATATTCCAAGCCCGTCGCCAGTATTCATGTTGGACATTTCCTGGGCAAAGGTCGCCCACTCCGGCGGCAAGTTTTTGCCATCTTTGGCGATGCGCCTCGTCTGCGTCTTGCTGCCGTCCAAGCAGGCGCGCACCATCGGCGCTAACATGAGGATTGGGCGTTCAGCCATTGCCGCTCTCCTTCAGGGCGCGAGAGGTTGCCTCCTGTTCAGCCTTATCCCGATCAGCAGGCCACAGGGTTGCGCCGGTCTTTTGCCATTCCCACCACTTCACGCCTTCAACAAACGCTTTGACGAAAGCATCCCTGAGCCATTGGGAGGGATCGGCGGAGAGGGCGGCACGAAGTGCAGGAAGAATGACACTTTGTCCGCGTGAGCCGATTTGATTGCCGACACGCGGGGTTAGGTATTCTTCAGCGAGCTTGAGCGCCCCCTCCAACTGCGCCACCCTCTCAGCTAGGCGGGCGGAGGATTGTTCGGAGGCGATGGCGCGCTTCTCCTGCCGAAATGCGGCCAAAGTGATTTCTACGCATGCATCGGATTCCGCGCGCAATTCGCCCCAAACTTCAATGGCGCGATCTGCAAAAATACCTTGTGCATCGCCGATGTCGAAACCTCGATCAAGCGCCTCCTTAAAAGCTTTCGCCGCCTGATCGGCTTTGCCATATTTCGTCTCGTTCTGGGCTGTCATGTCCAAAGTCCTTTCAGAAGATGCTTCGGCGTGGTGCCAAGTGCCCGCGCCAATTCCTCAATCTTGTGAAGCATGAATCGCTGCCGCCCCGCCTCGAAATTGACAAGGCTCGTGCGCGTCATGTTCAAGCGCTTGGCAATCTCTCCCTGTGTCAGTCCGAGCGTTGACCGGATATAGGCGCAGCGCGTGCCGATGGCCCCGTAGATTGGCTCAATTGGTACGCTATTTTTATCCGCTTCGCTCATTCCGCACCCCCATCGCTCTTAGTGGGGGAGGCGGGGAGAGACGCGGCAAAGGCATCCCGCGAACCCCAATCGCCGGCC
>Ga0335069_10001271_pt1 | contig 40754 bp, 59 predicted proteins | sample Lox_Sample_11_FD_206714 | JGI IMG/M metagenome (GOLD analysis project Ga0335069, IMG submission 206714) | Soil microbial communities from Loxahatchee National Wildlife Refuge, Florida, United States - Lox_Sample_1.1 | ecosystem: Environmental > Terrestrial > Soil > Wetlands | place: USA...
TTTATCCTCCGTGACAATAGTATTCAAGTCAAGGATTCCACGAAAGCCCATCATTTGAAGCAACGGGATCGCTTTCATAAGACCTTCTTTATATATTTTCATGTCTTCATGTATAGCAAAGATTAAGTTCCCGCCACAACCTGTATTTGGTCCCTTGTTATCATTCATAAACTTCTTCTCTTCAAGAGTCCCCGTAAGCATGTAGAAGTTCGTTCCATTGAAGAATCCTTCTATTCCAATCTCAGTACCTTGGATAAACTCTTGAAGAATAAACGGTGCGTGTTTAGCGGCTGCCCACAAGGGATCAATAACTTTGAGCATATCCTCTGCACTCTTAGCCACGTATGTAGTAGCAGTATCCTGAGTAGTTCCGCCTTGAGTGAAAGGCTTGAAGACGTATCTTTTGTCTGTCTTTTTAATAAAAGGTTTAGCCTCCGAGGGATTATCAAAACGAGTATAAGGAGGAACGTTGATACCTGAATCCTCCATAAATCTGATTCCGGCTTCCCTATCATCCTCAAGAATGTGCTCGAATTGTCCGTCTCCAAGAGTGGGACACTGTCCTCTTGAATAATCAGCTTGCTTTGGGCGGCCGGTGAGATCAAATAATGAGAGGTCGTAATTCTTATAAGAGGGGTAACCATAACCTTGAATCGTCCTCCTATGATCCAGCGAAAGAATTCTAGGCTTCGGAATTAAACCGCGAAGCACGTCCTCGTACTCTTTCTTGGATAGAAAGTAATCCACATCATGCCCTTCCGCCATGAGACGGAGTACAAACCATGCACCCATTCCAGAATACGAGGACATTGCTATTCGCATACTTACTCCTAGCCCTGATGCGGCGCCTTTTCACAAACGCCTTGTGTTTTAGCCATGCTGCCGCCACTCTTTTTCCCGCCGTGTGTAGAAGCGTGAGTGCCAGAGTGTTGAATCCGCTCCTGCATTGCCTTTGCTTCCTTCAATGAAAGATGCGCGCTTTGTCCAGACATTTTACCTCCTTCCTCGTCTTCTACGAGACGGATACTCCTCTGCCTTCTCTTCTGCCAGAGTTGGGAAGAATTTATGAGCCATCCACTTTCCTACAACTGGAACTGTGAATTCAGAAATGTCACGTCCTAGTTGTCCGTAATGTCTACGGCGTGCTTCAAAAGGACTCTCGCCTCTCTTCTGCTTGATTGGATTAGCTATAGCGTTAATAGAATCTTGAACTGTCTGCACGGCAGAGCCAGTGATAGGCCCAAGCAACGCAGCCCCTAGTCGATCTCCATGAGCAGACAGGATAATGTTTCTGTAGATACCAAACCCTCCCAAGTATGCGAGCATGTTCGCATAGTGTAAAGTCCAATCTCCAACACTCTTCGGATTAGTTAAACCCGCATAGTCCTTTTCTTCTGCCTGTTTCGCCTGCTGTGGGGAGAGCGTTCTTCCAAGAACTTCAGCGGCGTGAAGCCAAGGCATGACTGCTGGAAACAGAATTCCAAGAGTGCCAGCGAATTGAGCTAGACCTTTAATATCACCAGTCTTGACCATCTTTCCAATCTCTCGCTGCATGAAGCGATACTGCGATACTACGATAGAGTGAAACATCGTAGCAGAGCGCATGAAATATGAAGAATTCGAGCGCAATGATCTATCATATGGCCTATCAACAAACATTCTATTATTGACATAATGAAACATCGCCTGCTGCATCTGGTCTTCGTTTAACTTCCCGCCTTGAGCTATAATCTCCTGCGGATTAAGTTTCATCTCAGCAAGTTCAGCTAAAGCTCTCTTATCTCCAGAAGCCGCTTCAGAGGCCCACTCTACAGCGGAGTGATAACCCACAGAAGCTGCTAGAGAGAGTTGATGAAAACGAAGCCAGTCGAAAAAAGGCATGTGAAAGGCTTTATAGAGAAAAGCCCCAGGCATGGATAATCCGACTTTACCCAACATTCCAGTTCTACCCATCATGTCATTGTAGAACATAGAGTGTTGTGTATTCGCCAGAATTCCACTCGCAGTAGCGAGAGCCTTGATCTCATCATCCCGCATACTTACTAGACCTTTTACTATCGCGGTCATAGGAGAGGACATGAGATTCCCAAACATAGGAACGTGAGGTAAAGCCGCGAACGCTGCTAGTCTATTCACGAGGAGTGAATGTAACAAGCGTTCTTTCGGAGTCTGTGGAGTATACGTAGAGGCCGTTTTCGGAAGCGCCATCTGAGGAGCATCTCCAAATTTAGCCCTAGCCTTATTCTCCTTTTCCACTGCTTTCCGTACATCCCATGCTATTCTAGAATGCGGCGCTCCCTTAACTTCAAACGTATCATGTGAATCATTACTCAGAACTTCAAGGAGCATCTGTGCTATAGAATGATGCTGCGGATTATTACTTTCAAGAAGCTCCTGAATATGCGGCATGACATTCTGCATCTTCGGACCAAAGACTTGATCTGAGGCTAGTCTATTTGATTGCGTCTTATTCGAGAAGCCTAAGGTTTGGAAGGTTAAGTCTGCATTGCGTGAGAGTCCAGTACGAGGATTCACATTCTGCGCAAGAATCTGGCCTGAGTGTATAGCAAGTGGATGTTTTGAAGCGCTCAAGTCTCTGTGAATTTCCGCGATAGGAGTATTCCTATCAGCATACTTCTGCATCAACTTAGAATCACTCGAAATACCCTTCCACAACTTCTGAGAAGGTTCCTCCAGCTTCGAGTAGATTTTATTCCGCTGATAGACAAACTGCTTATCCAAATCCATGACAGCTGCCGCGTTAGGATGCAGCTTCTCCACCGCTTCCTTCGTACCTGTAAAATTCCAGATAGTCCTCCATGCATCAGAAGAAGCAGCTTCCGAAGCTCCACCCGTCGTAACGAGTTCTTTCAATCCACCCATTAAAGCTGAGCCAGCCATAACTTAAAACTCCCACGGAACACGTTCGCCTGTTACAGTCAAGAGTGAACCCATCTCTTTATTTATACTCTTAATCTTCTCAGCACCCTCAATCGCTCTATCTGTCACTGTACCACGCTTCTTAGCAAGAATGGAGAGCTTTTCTTCTGCGAGCTTATCATAAATCGCAAGCACTCTTTTCTGCACTTCAGGCTTACGTGAGTACATGCTAGTGAGATTCTTCCGCTCCGTGAACTGCCGCTCTTGAAGAAGTTGAAACTGGTACTTAGTAGGATTCAGCAAATCTGAGAGAGTGGAGCGATAGATATTCCGCTCCTTCTTATGAAACCGTTCCCACGCTCCAAGGAAATCATCCACATGATTATGCATCATCACAGCGAAGTACCTAAGCTGCTTGTCATAAGGAATAGAGGGAGAAAGAAACTTCTCAACCTTGTCCATCTCTTGTAGATGATAGTCCAGAGCTTCGGATACTTCTTCCGGCATCATGTCCTTATAATTATACATGAATGCCAAGAAGTTCGGACTCTGCTTTCCCGCTTCATGCTCAAAGAAGAGTCCATGTTCCGCAAGCTGCTTGGGATAGAACCAGTCCTCCAAGTCCTTTACGAAGTCCTCAGTAGAAAGGTCTTTAAGCCACTCGCCAATGTCCTCGAAACCTTTTGCTTTCGCTTGTTTTGTGGCATAAACCTTCCAATCTCTTGAATGACTCAGAGAATAACCAGTGACATTACCCTTCTCGTCATACTTATAAGAACTCCGCACCTTAGTAAATGCCGGATGCTCTCCAGGCTCGAAAGTAGGATTAGTCTCGTCCACCCGCTTACGCGCTGCGGCTTTAACTTCTTCCGCTGGCTTAGAAGTAGTCTCATCAATAGCTCTAGCCGCGGCTGCTGCATTCTTCTGCTTGTACCATTCAAGCGCACGCTTCAGATAGAAGTTATCATCCTTATTCGCATTCAATCCCTGTTTCGCATCGGCGGCTTTAAGATCAGCCATCTTCTTCTTAATCTGCTTCTGTCCTACCGGAGTCGCCGCTACTTTCTCCGCTTCCTTCTCTACTCCCTCCTTCATAGTCTGTACAACTTTCGGAGCTTGTGCCGCACTTTCATTCACCAGCCGCGAGAAGTAGAATTCCAGAAGCTTCATTTTGTCCTTAGGAACTTCTGAAATCTTACCTTCTCCTACAAGTCCGCTAAGGTAGGAAGTGACATTATAAAGCGGATTGTAATGTGCAGGATCAGCTTCAAGCCTTATCCTCCGAGCAGCTTGAACCGCCTCCTTAGACATTCCTTCTTCATCCTTCATCACAGCGACAGCTTCTTTGAACATCCCAAGCATTCCCTGTAAGCCAGAGGCTGCTGTGTATTGAGCGAAGACTTTCTTAAAAGCATCCCTCCTCTCTGAAGGACTCAGAATATGCTTCCCATCTTTCCCAAGTTCCAACTCTTCTCCAAACTTCGCCACCCCCTTTTCCGCAGGAGTTCCTTTTACAGCATCAGAGAGTTTCATAATCTGGCGCGCTCCAGCCTTAGCTCCGAGTCCAAGCACTCCGAAGGTAGTATGAAACGCCATGAATCCAAGAGCACTCTGCCATGCTTCCCTCTTCCAATCTTCTCCTTCTCCCGTGAGCGTAGCTCCTACCGCAGCACCTTCTACTCCCGAAGCCAAGAGTGGAAGCACTGCTCTACCTATAGGCGTAGCCTCAAGCACCTTGGTCAAATTAGTGACTAGAGGAATCCCTCCTCCAGCATACCCAAGTGCTTGAACTCCCTTTCCAATTCCAACATACAGCGGTAACTGCATCGCTTGTTCAATTACAGCAGAGGTAGCCTTCTGCGTAAACCCCTGCATAGGTACCACATCATGCCAGAACTGGTCATTCGGCGCTAAATCCCCAACATGCTTCGAGACGTAGCCGTAGATAGGAATACTTTCCGCATCCTTCTTAATCCTCTCCCTAAAATTCTCTCCCCTCTCCCCCTCTGTCATAGCTCTGACAGTATTAAAATACGCAGGAGCTTGAGGATGATCCGAAGTCATAAGTAGATCGGAAGTGCGCTTTATAGCACTTCCGAGCATGTCCATTGTCAATCCCGCTACCCTATCAAGAGTAGCCATGCCTCCAGAGTAACCTGAAATAGCGGTTTGAACTAAGGAAGAGTGGTATGAATCTGAGAGTTCATACTTCAAGGCTTCGTCATATGCCTTCTTCATCCACAACTCTTTAGGCATCGCGGTAGAACCTAAGGCGTCGTAGATAGGCTTTAGGCGCTTGTCATAGAATTGTGAAGCGGCACGTTCTTTCTGCTCAGGAGTAAGTTTAGCCGCCTGTCCTTTACCCATCTTCGCCCACTGATTATAAGAGAAAGCGAGAGCATCATACGGATTCTGAATAAGACTTGGATTCAAACGAGTATCATCCAAGGCTTCAATCTTCTCCGCCTTCTGCATTGAATCTATATTCTTGTATCTATTCAGAATGGATGTTTTGAGACGCTGCTCCTTAACAACCTCCGTGGCATATTCAGAGGCTCGCTGAGAAAGATTGAGGTTCGACTTCTTAGGAGATTCCGCCGATGTGCTGCCAGGAATCTTGGTCTTGTTCTGACCAGTCATATAAACTGGAAGCTGAGGGATCGGTTTCTGGGAAGTTGGAACCTGACTTGTCTGATTCTCCTCCGCCATCTTTATCCTCTTCGGATTCTTCTTTTGGAACAGACATGCCTAGAGCATTGAGCTTGAAGGCATAGGAACTCTTGAAATACAGAGCCATGTCCCTCGCAGCTTGAAGCTCATCTCTTCTTGTATCTACATCAGCTTTGAGTCCTGCAAGAGTCTTGGGATCAACTTTAGAAGCAGCCGCTTTGTTAAAAGCATCCTGCGCTACATCAAGCTGAGTCTGCTGTTGAGCAATAGCCGAAGCCCATGTACGCGCCGAAGTGTCAGCCGCCTTCATTAGTTTATCTGGATTGACTTCCGCATCCCTGTCACGTTGACGCTCTCTAGCAAGAATCAAATCACTCTGCATTCTCATAGCTTTGAGTCTGTTTGCTTGAGCAGCATCCATGAGCCTCAAGTGATCCTCAAATGCCTGTTTCCGAAGCATCTGCTGATTCATAAGCTGATTCTGCTGTTTCTGCAATTCCGTAGCCTGCCGAATAAGTGCCACTCCCTTAGCGGTATCCTGTCTCACAACCGCGGGAAGTGTAGTCTTCAGTACATCTGTAATCTGCTTTCGCTGCTCTACCATGTACTGAAGATTCTGTACCGCCTGCATATTCGGCCCCATGACTTGCGGCATCTGCTTCTCGAACTGTTCGCCATAAGACTGTGTAGCTTCTTTCTTCGCATCTGCTATACCCTGTTGGACAGCAGCATGTTCGGGAGTCTTATTCTTTGTGGGATCGGTGAAGCTAATGTTGAAACCCTTTTCAAGAGACTTCCGAGTCTTATCATCCGCAAGAATATCTTCCCGAATTTGCTTATTCTTCTGAAGAGCTTCTTGCGCATCTTTGTCTTGAGGATTGTTCTTGAGCGCAAGCTGCGCTTCATCTACTGCCTGCTGCGCTTGAATCAAGCGTGTAGCCGATGAAGCAAGCTGCCGCTTCTTCTGTTCTGCTTTCGCTTGTACTACCTGCCCCAAAGCTCCAATCACACTAGAGACAGCATTCCCAATCCCCTGTCCTTTGGCATTCCCCGCTCCTACCACCGGCCTTTCATCAAGAGTAGCTCCACGTACATTTGTAGGAGAAGTAAATTGCTGCGGCACCTGCATCGCATGACCAGAAGGAACCGGAGTCATAGCTCTTGTTACATCAGCAGAACTGATAGGCTTAATTAGAGCATTGATAAGCTCATTAGGATCAAATCCCGAAACAGGCTTCGGCCCACTCGAAGTTACACCAAGCCCTCTAGCTGCTTCCGCAGGTCCACCAAAGAGTGCTGTTGCTCCAGCTACTCCAGCAGGAACTTGCTCTTGTCCATTAGTCATTTTCTACTCCTTAAAACAAAGCTCCAAAACCACCTGCTTCTCCAGCAGCCTTAAATACATCTCCACCGACAGAAGCAAGATTCTGCATTACGTGAGCAAAAACATCCATTCCTGAAGTAGCAACTTCCTTAGAAGCATCCCCTCTCACACCCATCAGGACATTAAGAGTATCTTGAAGTTGCTGATCCATGAGTTGAGCATTCTCTCCAGCCGCGGTCGCATTAAATTGTGACTGAATATCAGCTAGACCATGTGCCGCTACAGTAGAATTCGCTGATACTCCAGCCGCTCCTTCAGTTTGCATAAAATCCGCTTTGCTCTTAGCAAGTTGCGGCTGCATCGAAGCGAGAAATTGTTGAAAAATCTGACTATCTGCTCCACCCATTCCAGCAAGAAGGGAGTTTAACATTCCTCCCACACCCTTGCCGTAAATATCAATGAGCTGTTTCTCAATGTTCGACTGTCCACCATAGCCCGGACTTGTAGAAGTGTCATATAGTGATCCAGGACTCTGCGGAACTGTAGCTGACTGCGGTTCTCCTGTAGCCGTCGAACCCATAGGAAGCATGTGAAATGGAGAAGTTCCTGCTGCTGAAGAACCTGGAAGCGCAGGTACAGTTCCAACTGCTTTTGGTCCACCGGCTACAGCAGAAGGACTCGTCTGATTCTGTCCGGCGGGATTTGAATAAGGAACCATCGCCATGTTACACACTCCCCATTCTAGGACGAAAACGCTTTGTTGAAGTGGTTTGATCTCTGTAACGCTGTGAAGTGCGTTGAAAGATCAATCCCGGTTGACCCTCTACACCATCTGTACTCTGGAATTTCTCATCTCCATACAAGCGCGCATGAAGTTCTGAGACTTTAGTAGAGAGATTGATTTCCTGGGCACAGCGTTTGGCGCCATCATACTCCAGAATATCCTGCCAAGTACTAGGCAGAAGAATAGGATCAGTACCCGCATTACCAGTTCCAGCATTTGGAAAAGGATGCTCTTTCTGATAGCGCATGTACACATTATACGCCTGATCCGGCATACTGCCAATCCACACCTGTCCTTCATGCCGCGTCCAATAGATAGGAAGTCCGGGAATATTTATAAGAACTTCCATATTATCAATCGTGCGGTACTTTAGGTTGTAGCCCGGATTCGTCTGTCCAGCGGTTGTTACAGGTGCGAAAGGATTATTATACACGAAAAATGAATCCACTTTCTCAAGCTCCAAGGTAGCATCACCCGGATTCAAGAAAAAGCTAGGACTATAATTTGAGACAAAAGGAGTAAAAGCCACCGTCGGTCCACTTACTTCAAGTCCCTGAAACTTGTAATTCTCCTGAAACTCCAAGATACTCTTACGTACATTCTCCGCCATAATAGCCGTAGAGATAGGCCGATTCATCAGGAGTCTCTGAATCCCAGGATACAAGTCTGATACAATCATTTCCCACTCCTAGAAGATATACAGCGTAACATTCGCTGTATTATCAGTTGGAGCCACAGTTATAATGTTCGTGTCAGGAACCGCAGTTCTGTACACATCCACACTCTTGTCTTTATCCACGATCTTAAACCCTATCGGTTGACGGCGAAGAGTATGGTTAACAGGAATACCTACATTCGAGGCACCCCATGTATACTTCTGTTCTGTAGTTCCATGCGCACCTATACGAATAAGCACTCCTGAAGAATTTCCCTGCTCGAACTCATTGTACACTCCCGCCGCATTCTTTGAAGTAGGAGCACCCATATCCACACTTCCATTCAGTGTCTTCGTTACAGATTGAAGCCACCGAAGATGCTCTGACTCAATATCAGCCTGCATGTGTTGTGGATTCAGCACTCTCATTACACTGGCCTCTGGTTCGGATCATAGCTTCCAAACATAGCGACTTTGGCAATCCTAAGATGTGGCCTAGAATACGCCGGATACGGAGCAGGAGGAACGTAAGAGTCTGCCTGATTCGGTACTGTGATTTGAAGTTGCGGAGCTTTCACTGTCATTGCTTGTCCGTCACTCTTGTAGACTTGATACTCCACTAAGGTATCAGGAGAAGCTCCGACTCCAAGAGTAAGTGAGTTGAAAGGTACTCCTGAAACCGCAAAATCAATCTGTGTACCGGGAATACCCGCCAGATACACATAGATTGCGTCAATTACAACATCCTTCCCGAACTCAATTTCTTCAGGAGAAAAATGCACGTAAGCATTCAATGTACTAAAGAATGAGTTCGGAAGTTTAGGCAGAACCTGTGCCAAAAAGGGAAGGTTCCAGTTTACATTATGCCCCACTCCAGGCACATGAGACTGGGCATATATGAAGCCACCCTTAGCCCTATAAGAACCATCATATCCAATCGTAGAATCTATCGGAAGACTAAGAGCCTTAATCAGACTCCACGTATAAGTAACTGGTCCAGGAGGTGGAGTGGAAGCTGGATAGACTGAGGAGAAGTCTAACTTCATCCATGTATCATCCGATGGACTGTAGACATATAGCATTCCTGCGATGTTCACAGTGAAATACGTAATCGGAAGATTATTGATGAAAATAGTCAAAGCCTCAACATTCACCGGCCCGTAAGCAGAATCAGCGAAAATAGCCGCCGAGACTGTAGCAAGCGCCGGAAAGAGTGCCCCCACTACTTTATTCCCCACCGCCTGTGGACCCTGACTGAGCATGAAGATATTTGAAGTTCCTACATAGAACCCAAGCTGATCAAACTGTGTCCACAAACTTGTACTCGCACAACCCTGAGCATCTCGCGCCAAAGAGACATGGTTTATATCAAACGGAATCGAGCTTCCTTGAAGTGCCGTAGCATATGAGAGTCCTTCTGCTCTCAGAATGAATGCCACTGAATTACTCACAATCAAGCCTGTAAGTGAATCACTCACATCCGCAAGCTGCTCTCCTCCAGCTCCAGTCACATTCCCGCTAGAGTCAAGATCATTCCACTGTGCGAAGTTACTAGGGGCACTCCAGTTGAACCACAACCAGCCTTCTGTCTCAAACTGGTCAGCACTGTTAATCAGTCCAACTCCGATCAAATGGTCCGCGAATTTCTTAATTACGCGCTCACCTTGATATGAAGTCAGGATGTTAAACTGCTTCGTGCTATTGTTAAAGTTGAGCATGTATCCAGCAGGCCAGCCGCCGAAGTAGAGATTATCTCCTACTGTCTCATACGTGAGTTCATCAATTGGGAGTGCGCTATAAAGAATCTCCCCCGCATCTGCTCCACCTGAGAAGGGTGAAACTGTGATTGTAAATGAAGGCGAACCAAAAGGAGAAGGATTCAATCCTCCATAAGCAGGAGAAGCTTCAATTATAAAACTCCCTCCTCCAAGTGGATAGTAGCCAAATTCCTCAATGATAGAAGGAATAGAAACTGTCAGTGCATTACCCGCAGCACCATCTACTGAGGCATAACCTCCACCCGGAGTTGCAGCCGTCAAAATAATCTGTGCTGGATCACCTATACTTACTGCCGCTGTAAAAGGTAATCCTATGGCAGCATTGATATAAGCTGCTACTGCTGCGGCGGCTGTTGCAGGTGTTGGAACTACAGGAGAGGCTGTAAAAAGCGTGTACGGAGGTCCAAAATCTAGTGAAGTGCTATAAGGAGTTCCTCCTGTTGGAGTCCCGCCGACTGAAGCAAAGGCTGTAAAGAAGTCGTAAAAATTCCCGTCCATTGTAGCCGGAGTAGCAGGACCGGGAAGAATCGCATAAGCTGGAGTAGTCTGCCAAGCTACTAAATTCTTATTGTAGGCGAAAGTAACTGTAGCCTGAGCATTCTTCTTTGGAGAATAGACAATCTGCGCTGGCAGCAAGAAATCATAACTCTCAGTCGAAGTAATCGTTCCAGCTTCAACCTGCCACAGAATGAGTCTATAATGCCATAGATTATTCGTATCTACGGCCGTTCCTACATAAAGTGCCCAATTCTTCACCAAGCCTTCACATGGAAGTTTACCTACTCCCAGTAGCTTTACAGGATCAGAAGTTCCAGCCGGAGGCACTGAATAAGGATATGTAAGCCCATTCGAGGGCATAGGAGCCGCAAAGAGAGAGCAAACACAAAGTTCTCCACCCGCAAGTAAAAAGTTGGAAGCATTCGTGAAACAGTTTGGCTCGATATACCTATCAGCCTTTGACGCTTCAATTCCCCCGAAAGGAGCGTCAAGACCTCCATAGTATATCTCAAGTCCAACCATTCCATTATCGAGTTTAGATGTTTTAATCTTCCCCATCGAATGCTTCCAAGAACTACCTAGTGCCGTGATACAGGTGAACTTCTCCATGAGGTAGTGAAGTAATCGTAACCGGACCTGAAAGCCATCCAAGTTTGGTTATAACTACCGCATCCCCACTAGAAGGAAAAACCCAATCGTACTGCCGTCCAGCAGCATCTACAATTGAGAATTGGTCCGAAGCCGTTCCACCAGTCCAAATTCCTCCCTCGATCTTAAAGTTCGCGAAAGGAATTGTACCAGTAGTAACAAGTCGCATAATCCGACCTGTATAATCATTTGTACCCGGAAGGGCCATTTTTTAGTCCCTCCTTAATTGAAGTTGAAAGATGCTTTGACCACACACCCGTAGAAGTTGATAGTTCCACCAGAGCCAGCCGTAAGCTTGACATGGAGAATCGTCTCAGTATCCACAGTTGTAATCATCGCAGGTGAAGCCACAGCTACGTTCGTGCGGTACATATTCGCACGAAATGCTGTAGGCAGGCCGTTTGCTCCAAGCGTAATCAAGTTAGCCACATTCGGAGCCACGTTATCCACAAAGTTCGTGTTTGTAAGTCCAATCTGCGCGAGAGAAGCATTCACAGTATTAACAGCATAGAGTACATCCACACTGTTAATCTGTATTCCTTTCGGCACTGGACCAGTTCTCGGTCCATAGAGGGTAGGTGTATTAGCCCCCGTGTAAGGAGGATAACCACGAATAGCCTCTGGATCACTTGTACCAGCAACACTTGAAGGCCCAGGGACAGAACCTGCTGTACCAAATTGCTGTTGAGTCAAATTCGGAGTGGCATAAACTCCAGTCCTCTTAAGAGCAGCAGTAATGTTAGCAAAGAAGTTTCCTGCCTGAGTTGTAGACAGATTGAGAGTAAGAAGCCCCTCACCCGCCGACGCCAGTGTTCCTAGTGCAGCCTGATCTTTGAATTCTGTAGCACCAACAAAAACTTCCATATCGGTGATAGCAGTATCCATTGTCCACTGTCCATCAGTCTGACCCATCGAATTCTCCCTATATCAAGAAGTCTTCTTCAACTTGAAAATGGTCAGGATTCCGAAGTTTCTCAACTGGTACAAGTTCCTCTTTACCATCGCCTAGCACTTCTGCTATCTTTGGTTCCCTATCTCCGAGGAGCTTTACGTCTACACACTCTGGACCTAGAAGAAGTCCGCGCTGCCATGTACACGCCGCAATCTTTACTTTCTTATCGCACCGCATACAATACGTCCACGGTCCTGTAAGCCATGTATGTCGAAGTCCAGTTTCCACTTCGTCCTCCTAGAAGTAAAGGGGAGTGGGGAGCAGGCGCCACGTCCCCCTTACTGCCCGCTAGAAGCTTTTTCGAGCTTCTACGGACCCTGCGTTCCCCAAAGCCCCTGCCACCGAGTAGCGCCAGCCGACATTCTGAGACGAGTCTTCTGCTTAATCGCATCCGTATCGAAGTCATCGTCAAAGTCTGTAGAAGGACGCTCTCTGTGATACACACGAGCCGCGTGATCTGATTTCTCAGCCGCGAGAAAGAACGCTGAAGGAGAATTGAGCCACGGAACTTCGATGTTCTTATAGTCTTCCGGCAGCAGCGAATTGATCGTGTTGTCAGAAGTATAAGGCTTGCCCGAAGAACCAAGAATCTCACGGACAAGGAACCGAAGTTCAGGAGGAGTAATGAGATAGTGCCAACGAAGCCGGATTGGGAATCCCATATTGTCAATCATACGGGCTGCATGATTCGTAGCAAGCTGAAGTGCAGCTACACTCAAATCTACATCCGTAGAAGGACGATTGGGATAAGTTCCAGCCGCGCTAATTACTCCTGCAACTCCTGGAGCAATCTGAGTTGCTTGAGGCCCACCGAGAAGTGGATGTTGGTTGTTGAATAGTGACAAGCCGTCCACAGTAGTAACTGACGACGTGAAGCCTTGATTAAAGACATTCCACGCGACCATTTCCTGTGTGAAGGCAGCACTCCTAGCCAGAAGTTGCGGTCCTTTCTTTCCAGTCAAGCCATACTTATCATCCTCATACAACTCTCTCGAGGTTCTGATTCCGAGTGAGTATGTCAAGTGGATGAACCGCTTTGTTCCACCTTGCTTCATTTCTGTATAGAAGGTAGAAGCATCTTCCGGCTTTTCACGAAGTGCTGAGATTCCGGCCATCTCAAGCTCTTGTTCGTACTGACTGTCCGAAGTTTCTTCATTGAAGACCTTAGGATAGTCAGACGCCTTCAGAGCATTATCCAGAGCATCGAAGTAAATCTTCTTCAGCCCCGGCTGCATCAGTTGTGGGAATTTCGCCCTTACCTGTGGCATCTGTACAAACTCCTAGTTGAAGTTTAACCGAGTTTTACTACCCTAAGTTAAGCTACCTGCACTGCTGCGGTGAGGAAGACAAAAAGAACAGGAGCATTGAGCTGAGAACCAAAGAGTGGATCAAGACCCACAATTTGGAGTACAGCATTACCGCCTGTCTTATTCTTGTCCACATACCAGTAACCATTGGAGTCTTTCGTAAGACCGTACTTCACTCCCACATCTGCAATCGTAGGAGTCCAGTCCGCGGCTACTGAACCGTTTGAGTTGTCAAAAAGTGCTTGGAAAATGTTGTCCAAGTTCGGTTCCATATAGAGCGTACGTCCATCAGAAACCGGAGTGCCTAGAGCAACATTCACAGCCGAAGGTTCATTCGGAACAGAACCGTAAGCCTGGATAGCACCACTTCCAGTGATTCCGCCCCACGGTGGCGTTGGAGCACCAGCACCCGCAGAGCCGAGGTTCAGGCCGAAACTCTCGGACACGCCAAGAATTCCAGCGGAAACAGTTGTACCGTCCCACTGCTGCACATATCCAGAACCGTTCAATTGTACAGGCGAGCCGGAAAGAAAGGTCTGCCCCGCAGCTTCAGGAAGAGCATTGCTAAACGGAGTCGTATTAGCTTTGTTCTGAACCTGAATGATAGGGGTGTGTGTCGAAAGATTAGCTCCCGCCATCTTCTATTCCTTTCGGTTTATGGTTTTGGTGAGTAGAAACTAGAAGCCCCGCTAGCGAAAGCTGCATCGAGAGCAGGATCACCTAGAATCAAGGATTCCATGAGTTTTGCTTTTGCATTCTCCTGAGCAGCAGCAGGACGTAGCTGATTCTCAGAGGCTTGCTGTATCCTACGAAGTTTTGCAAAGCGAATACGCTTATGGACACGGAGACAGACTACATCAGCGTATTCATAAAGATTCTCGCTACTAAATTTGAGTAGAATCTTGAAGTCAGGATGCACATGTTCTGGCCGAAGAAATTCATATCCTTCGGCCAGAAGAGTACCCAGCCTCCGTTGATCTCGATTCGCCCACACTGCTACGTACTCCTGATCACGTAGTTTCATGTTCATGTAATCAGGAATATCGTGCTCGATTACAGGAATGTATACATCAGAGGAGTAAATGTCCTCTTCGTTGAGGGTTTTGTAATCAGGCTCTTTGGGTTGAAGCTTCTCGACGGCGGCTGTTTTGCGCTCGTCTAGAATCTTTTCAATGGTTTTCTCAAGGTCCGCGGCAGAAATACCAGTTGCCACAGCTTGAGCCGCAATTGAGGAAGCCACTTCATCCCGCTTCGTATCAATTGCCTTCTGAGTAGCAGCACTTTGCTGCTCTGGAGTCGGTTTGGGCGAATTTGTAGGTATGTTAGACAATTGGCACCCCCGAATCTACAAGCATGTCAGCATAAACTTCAGGAGTCACACCTGCAAATCTAGCCGCTCTGCGAATATCGTCCGTAATATCCACTTTCGGCTTGCTTCCCTCTCCCTTTGAATCCAAGTCTCCACCCTTGGTGCCCGAATTCCCAGAAGGAGAAGCAAAACGCTGCTTCAACTTACCTTCCGCAAGCTCTTTCTGGTGTTTTCCGAGAACTGTGTAGTAACAGTTCTCCACGACAGAGGGATCAGTCTGACTCTGAATCGTCTGCATTGCGAGAAGTTTATCCACTTCGGACTTAATATCACCTGAATAGTATGGAAACTTCTCCGCATTGTCAAAAACATCCCTCTTGATATTGGAGGCATGTAGAAGCATAATCGCCTGAGCTTGTGGACCAGTGGCTTTAGCAATAGCTGCTTTAGGATCAGTGAGAATCAACTCAGAGAGTTCAGCATCCTCAGACTCCTGCTGCTTCTTATGACTCTCAGCAGCCGCCTTCCGCTTTTCAGCTTCATCCTTCTCCTTAAAGGCTTCAATAAACTCCGTAACCTTCGAGAGTCCAGAGAGCTGAGTCTTAATCCCCTCAAGTTCCTCACCCACAGAAAGAGCCTTATCCAACTTCTTCTGTGTCTCATCAGGAAGAGTAACCTCAAGTTGCTCCGTCCCATCATCTTTAGCTTTTTTCTGCCACGGCATTAGCGGCATTATAGGCTACCTCCTTCCTGCATTGCAGCAGCGGCTTGAGCATGTAGTTTAGCCTTCTCGATCTGATCCTCAATTTCCTTCAACCACGCTGGAAAATTGATAATCCGATCAATCGTATTGAGGGACGTGATAAGTCTCGTTACCTTAATATCCCGTTCCTCTGGTTTAAGTGCATCGAGTTGTACCATCCGAAGGTTAATTTCCGCCTCATCCTTCATGCTATATAGGATTTTGAGAAAGGGTTGGAACTCCTCCTCCTGATACAGCACCTCTAGGGACTTGCGGTACTTGAGCAAATCCTCCACCTTGTTGAACTGCGCCATTTCCTGCTCCTCCTGCTCCTTGTGTTAACTGCTTTATTTGTGGTAAAAGTGCGCTGGTATTGTCCTTATTGAAGTTACGAAGTAAATCCTGCATGAGCAGCCGCGAGGCTACAAGAGCCTGTGCGTAATACTCCTTCAAATCCTGAGGTATCTGCGGATTCATCATAGCTTCAATCATCTGTGCCTGCACTTGATAAAAGCGATCAAGCCTATCCGTGAGGAGAATGTTATTCTGCCGATCAAGCTCTTTATTAAGTGAGGCCGAAGTAGGACGAAGCTGTAGTCCTAAAGTCCCATCTCTGTAAGAATCCAGAGCCTTCTTCAGTTTTACAGCATCTTCCTGATACTTCTTAACTCTATCTCCAATCCCGAAGTTGGCGTACATATCAAGGAGCTTTATACCAAGGCGCACATGCGCAAGTCGCATATCGCCCATACGTAAGTTGTTCCGATTATTCTGCTGTGCGAGGACCATGCTAGTACCTGCCGCGGAATAAATTCCTCTCTTGGGATTAACAATCCCTCCACCTGTCCCACCGATTGCGGGATCAACACCTGCACGCTCTTTAGCGGCGGACATGATAAACATATCCGGTTCATTGGAGTATCCTGTATCTGCTCCGGGCTTTAGTAGTTCTAATTCATCCTTCTTAGCAGGAACCGCCACACCAGGATAAAAGTCCAACACACTAGAGAGCTTAGATTCCGGCGAGATGCGCCATACTCCCATCATATTATAATTTCTATTATTCGTGCGCCAGTTAGAATTATTCGAGAGTTCTTTCTGATACGCATGAAGCATATCTACATACCCAGTTCCAAGGTACGACTCGTCATCATAAGCAAGTTTAACATCCTCTACAGGATGTAGATTCTTGGGATAGTTATTGTAAGCTACCCATAGCACTTTGTCAGACTTCTTATGATAACGAGCCGTCAACACATAAGTCTTTTTGCCTTTTTCATACTTAAGAAAGCAGTTATAGATGTACCACCTAGCTGCTGCGGTATCTGTACCAGAGGAACTGAGTTGAAACTGCTCATTAACTTCACGCTCCATCTCAGTCTCTTGAATAGCATCAGGGAATTCTAAGAGAGCGTTAATGTCTTCTTCCTTGTAGTAAGGGGAGCGTCCCCGCAGATTCTTCACATCCCAATAGTCCATCGAATCTATAATATAGAAGAACTTCATATTCGCGAGCTTCGCTACATTCGGCTCAAATCCGAACCTATTCAGCGGCAAGAGTTCAGGATGAGGACAATCTCTACGTACAACTTCCTTCTCTTCTCCTTTTGGGAAGGAAGCTCCATCTTCTCCCCCTCCAGTGTAGACGTACTCAACCTCTTTCTGATACTCCCATGGTGTATAAATACCCCCAGTTCCATATTTGCAAGCCGAATGAAATGCCCCTTGCTCCGCTCTGTAGAGATCAAGTCTCTCTGGATCATATGCCTCATCCATTAGGAAACGTTCTGTGATCTGCTTAAGCTCGTCTCCTTCTCCATCGGGTGTGTCTCCAAAAAGCACAACGGTCCAGAGTGGATCGTACATATAGATACCGCCGACTATGCGTGAAAGAAGCTCGTCGCTGAAAGTACCTATAAGCTGTATAACTAAGTTTGCTGCTCCAGGCCACGGCCATTCAACCTCCTTATTCTTCGGCTTTCCCTTATACAGACGTACCATCTCTGGGAGCTTGTCTGTACGGAAAGATTGAAGTCTCCGGTCTAAGTGCTTGACTTTCTCTTTTATAAACTCACAGAGATCGTCATAGTCACTATCACCGAAGTTTTCTTTCGTCACGAGAATAGGAGGTTGATATGGCATCTTTTTACTTTCTACTTACTACGAAGTAGGTGTTGCAGGTTCGTTACTGTCAAAAGCGTTCAAGAATGCTACAAGAGCATCATTTGCTTGCTGGAGCTTGGCGTCTGTAGGAGCTGGGAGCTTATTCTGTGCAGCCCACGCAAGAACTTGCGGAGTCACACTTGTAAGCACAGCCGCACTCTTAGCTGTATTTGTTTCTGCTCCAGCCACCGCACTAGCTCCAAGTGCTTCAGCCTTGAAAATCTCCTGCGTCCAAGCATTGATGATTGGGCTAATTCCTGCTAAAGCAGGATTAATAGCTGTCGCCGCGGTTTCTGCAAGAATCTCACCAGTTGTAATAATTCTTTGATTCTGTGGAGAGCCAATCCACTTCAGAACATCAAGTGCTTTCTGTCCGAAGCCTTTGAGAAAAGACTTAAAGCCTGAGACTGGAGCCTTCGGCGTCACAGTAGGTGGAATCGGTCCCGGCTGAGGTGCCGGAGGTGGAGTAAGCGGTGGTGTACTCATTGATCCATGCTCCTTTATGAAGGGTTTGTGGTTTGATCTTTCAGCTCACTCTTCGCTGCTGCATGTCCAGCAAAAGCTCCAAGTGCGCCACTAACTAAATTGCTCGCAATAGCCAAGACACCCAGAATGATATTCTCCTTCACATCATGGGTAAAGAGACATACAACAGCTAGTCCAGTCCCTTGAAGTGCAAGAAGAATAGCCCAAAGCGGTTGTGGAAGAGAATTCATTTCACTGCTCCACGAGTATGTGTTGTGTCAATTCCGTCAAACTGCTGGATAATCCAGTCAATCTTCTGATCTTCCCGATCCTGCTGCTTCTGAAAGAGCTGCATCTGATCGTCGATCTTCTTGAAGTGTTCTTCCTGACCCGTTTTCCACGCCGCTACCATATAAATGATAGTTCCTGAAATCACAAGTAGCTTCCAAGTCCCTTTAACAAGCTCGGAAAGCACTTCATACAACGTGGATGTTTGAATCTTCACCTGTGTCTCTGTCTCCGGCATTCTTTCCTCACGCAACAGAAGCTATCCGTCTAGCATACGCCTGACGTTGCTTCCTGAGAATCTCTTCTACGAAAGCTTGGTCGCGTAAATCAAAATTCCAATAAGCAGGCCCGTAAGACAGAATATCCAGAAGATCAATGAGATACTTCTTCTGTCCATAGGCTTCTGCTTCTTCTTTGAAAACAGCAGAATTATCAACATCAAGCCAGAGTTCATGACGCTCCACAAGAGGAATGAAATTATCAATTCTTTCTTCTTTCGCTCCTGCCGTCTGCGGAGTCTTCAAGGGTTCAAAAACAATTCCAGAAATCTCAGGACGCTCATGCTTGTGTTGTTCTACAAAGTAGTTCAAGTGATAGAGCAAGAACTTCTGTGCTGCCACCGCCTCTACATGTACCTTCCGAATCTTCCACTTTACAGCGAGTGTGAAGATTTTTGCTACAAACTTATCAATCGAGCACGCTTCAGCCCAAGGTTCTAGAAGATACACTCTCCTAGGATCACGGCTAACGCCAGTAACAGCGATAGCATGACGACAACGGCCTCCCTTACCTGGCTCTCCAGTATTATGTTGTCCGCCATGATTCGGGTCCACCATCATATATCGTTCAAGGTTCCGTGGATAAACATCCGGCTCTATATCCCCCTCCGCGACATGATGACGGAGGCAGATTCTATAGTTCTGAGGTACGGATACCGTATGTAGTCTTGTAAACTTGGGCTCCTTCGGGATAGCCAGGGCTGAGTAGTCCTTCTCCAGATGGTAGTACCGTAAGTCAGCGAGGTTGAACTTACTCTTGGAGGGATCAAGAGGATAGTTGAGAAATTGGCAGGAGAAATGATACGTACCCAGACGCCGCTTCCATCTAAGGAGCTTCTCTTTTGTGAAGGCTTCTGGGAATATAGGCTCGCCAAAGGGATGGAGAGAGCAGCATCCACCAAGGGCACTGTGCGTTGTCCATGAGAAGTAGGGTTCTTCTTTGCGGATGTGTGAATTAAGGTCATCAAGACTCCACCTATTTCCAACCACCATCTCATCAAAATCTCTCCCAGGATTTTCCGGATCACTATCCGTCGCGCCGACGAGAATCTGGTGATAGTCTATAGTATCCTGCATAACTATAGCACTCTTCCTCGCTTCTCGCCCTACGAGATCGTCTTCTACACATTTATTATAGTGACGACTCTGAAGTGCGGCACCGACTCCGATAAAATCGAATGTTCCTTCACCTTGCCCCCGTCCAGCCGGTGTACGCCGTTGATGAAGTGAGTCGGCTGTCCACGTCTCTTTCTCGGTCGGAAGTATATCGAAGAAAAGCTCCCGAAAGAGTGAGTTATTCTCATAATGATTTGAAATTCTGGTTCCGAGCTTGAGGGCATTTTTGATCGTCTCACTTACTAGCAAGATTCTCACGTCCTGAGAATGCGCTCGTTTCAACCATTTAATGTACAGGTCAGAGTAGCCGATGTTGGAGAAGTAGTCTTCCTCTCTGTGTCCGAAGGGAAGCGCCCACCAGATAGGAGCACACTCGCTATAGATAGTTGACTTATAGTGGTCACGAGGAATCTCAATCCCTTCCTTCAGTCCATCTTTCATGACTGTCAGGCACATCTGCCGATGTAAGTTTTTAGCGGGATTCGGATTTCGTGAGAGCTTATTCTTACCCAGAACTACAACCGAGAACCAGTAAAGGTCCATCAGGGAGTTCATTCTATAGGCAAGTTTCTTAGCCGTACCACTAAGTACGGCTACGTCAATCAGTTGGTAGTTAAGGATTGTGCTTCTAGGAACGTAAGTTTCGCCAAGAGAGCCTATTTGGAGAACGTCAATTGCGTTTAAGGCATCTCGTACTTGACGTTCTTCTAGGATCACTGTTGTTCTACCTCGGCAGGCGGCCAGGCATCATCGCCGCTATCTAAAATTCCAAGTTCCCACAACATCCACAGCCATCTTAGGCGGAGCTTTTGAGAGAGAAGCATTACTGCTCCTTCTCGGAAGCAGGCTCAAGTTCTAGGAGTGCATCTTTCGATAAGGGAGTGGCTTCAAGCTCCGCAAGAGCTGCTTCCTGGTCGATGGCACTGAGTGTGTGACTGTTAGCGAAGACTACATTCGCATCGGAAGCAGCACTCTCTACACTTGAGCCGCCGGATGAGGCTTCTTTGAGTGCTTGAAGCACACTGTGGGCTTCTCTGTCAGAAGTTTCAAAATCGAAGAAGCTGACGGGCTTGACTTCGGTGCGAGAAACCTTTGGATAAGTTCCTTCACGGTCAAGGAGGTCTTGAGCGACGGCTACTTGAAGTTTCCTATCTGCGAGTCCTTGGGGCTGACTCATAAGCACGTTCCCAAGTGCTTGGAGCGCCGGTGGAAGCATCTGCGAGAGAATCTCTTTACGCTGCTCTCGAATAGTAGCGAGCTGCGCATCAGCATCTAGAATAATACCGTGAGTAATTTGCATCCGAGTGGAAAGGTAAGCAGGACTCTTTTTAATGTAACGGAGTCGCGGAACACTGATTGTAAGCATGGAAGCGATTGCTCTCTCAGGCAATCCTGCATTCTCCATGCGTACAATGAGTTCTAGCCGCTTCGATTTCTTGAAGGACGCTCCCTTCCCCGGCATCGAAGAGAGCCTGAAAGCCCCATTCTTCGAGCGCAGCAGCGAGCCGCCGTAGTGAAGAGTTTGCGTCGCAGAAGAAGCCGCCATCTTATAGGTCCTCTCTCATAGGAATAGCTATTCCACCTTCGGTGGAAGTGGCGGGGGCAACAGCCCCTGGATAGTCGGCCTTGGCAGGCCGCTGCTGAAAGAGCGTATCCTTATACTGTGCGAGGAAAGAAGAGAGCGCACGCCGCAACGGAGAAGCTTCGCCTTGCGCGTCCCGCGCCGTGGATGCTTGAGGCTCCGCCGTCTTGTAAAACGTGCGCTCTGAAGTGGATACACTCATGCTTGTTAAGAAGTATGAACCTCGGCGGGAGCCGCCGTCAAGCCCTTTCGTACTATTTTTCGCGCCAAAATTGCCTGTGCGCCGCCGTATACATCCCGCTGCGCGGAGCCGCCGCCGCCCCTTCGGTGCTATAACTATTTTCGAGGTTATAAATGCTTCTATCTATAACTAGGTGAATTGAAAATTCCTAAAAAATTTAGTGGGAATGCCCCCCTCCTTGAAGCAGTCGAGCGATTTTTTGAGGCGGACCCTCCATACTCATAGGAGTACCTACTCACATGAGTACGTGAGTACATGAGTACGAGATACCCTACCGGGGTATTGTATACTAAGTAGTAACGACTTGACAGGTATGAGATAATCATCTTGGACGCAGTACGGTCTACGGAGGATTACCAGTTATGCCAGTATCCACGGAGCAGGCGAATGCTCTCCTCGCTGAATTCATGGCGAAGCGAGACGGAACGCCGATCACACGATACACGCAGCGGGTGCGTGGCCCAAAGGTAGCAGCATACCGGCCAGACCCGCTAGAGAAGATTGAGTATCAGCCGGACAACAGCCAGATTGGATGTCAGTCTAGCGGCATACAATCCGACTGGACTAGTCACCAGTGGCTCGCAGAGTGGATGGTGTACGACTGGCACTTGAGCCATCCGAGTCTGGTGCCGTATATGGCATATCCTCCGCTAGTGCCGTCTACTCCATTCGTTATCGTTAGGATGCCGAGCAATAGCTATACGGCACCTGTAGCTAGAGTGCAGCGTAAAACACAAGTCACGGAAGTGAAAGCGCCGCATCCTACGTACCATTCGGTATCCCAAGGTCTGAATCAGAAACAGGAGAACAAATCGTGGAAAAGTCAAAGAACACCCCGGACGTATCAATAGTAGAGGCGCCCGCCTCTAGTGAGCAGACTGAAGTTAAGCCTGCGCCGTTCAACCCATTCGCAGCATTGACGCTAGAGCAGTTGACCGAACTACTCGGCAAATTTCCCAAGCAGTGGCGCGAGTCTCACACTGTCGAGTTGTCCAACGTTCAAACTGAGTACGGCATCTCTGACAGCGAAGCGATATTTCTCGTGTGGTTGCAGGATGAGGCTGACAGCCGTATCCTTGCCAAGCAGGTGTACAAGACAGCCGTCAAGATTATCGGATTGGTTGATTCCATCGGCGGCACACAGTCCAAGGCTGCATTGGACATGATTGCAATGGCATACAATGAACTGCCGTTGAGTGCACGACCTGAGTGCGGCATCAAGGTTCGAGATGCCGTCAAGAAAAACATGGTTACTGCCATCGCGGAAGCGAAACTCGAAGTGCTGTACAAGCACTTGGGAGTGACCGAGAAACAGTGGATGCGGAAGTAAAGAATCCGATCCCTGTAGGGAGTGGGACTCCGAGAGGAGTCCTATTCCTTACGTCAGGGGAGTGTGGAGAATCTCTCTCTCTCTCCTCTCACGTAAGGAATATGCGCGTAGAGCGATGGGGGCTGTCAGTCTCTCTCGCTCATTACATGGGAGTTAGGAGGTGGTGCCCCCTGTCATGAGTTCGCATATGTGGCCCATGTGGGGTGGAATGCCAAGTGCGCGAAATATGAATTTACGTATTTTTCCCTTATAGAAAAAAAAAAAAATAAAATAATAATAACATATAAGTAAAAAACTTCAGTTACAGCAGCGCAACATGCCACTCTCACTCTTTCACATACTACGAGAGTGCGGAGCGCGGCGGGAGCGGAAAAACGCCCCACATGGGGCATGTGTGTGATGGGATGACAGGGGAGGGCAGCGCCTAAGTCATGTGTTTTGAGTCATATGACCTGACTGCCACCGTCCGATTACACTTGACAACACAGCCCCGAAGGGGGATACTTGAGGAATGATACAGGCTAAATTAACCCTAAAGATGCGGCAGGAATTCGGAGCACTGAAGAAGAGGTATGCCAGTGCTTCAAGCGCGTTTCAGCACATTCTACGTGCGTATAGAGGACTCTCAAATCCTACTACAGCACAGCGTATAGCGTACTTAATTGCGAAGGATAAGTACTCGCAGGAGTGCAGGGAATATCATAAGGCTATCGCTGATTGGCGGCGGAAGGCATGGGGAGAGCCGCTGTCTGCACAGGTAGAGGAGCTAGAGGGAATGTCTCTCGAAGCTATGGCTTCACAGATTGCTACTCCGAAGGAGATTGCACGTGAAGCACAGAGACAGAAGGATTTGGAGGATTTAATGAAGAATCCTCAAATGAAAGAAGCTATTGAAGCAGCTCTGAAGCATGACAACAGCGGAGCGGCTGCTCCGAAGGAGCTAGAAGGTACGGAGGATATGGAAGTACCGTTTGAGAATTAAGAAAGGAGAACTCAATGTGGACAAGATTTATGGACATGTATAGTGGCGGAAGGCGAAAAGAGAAGTTTGCTTACGCCTACATCGAAGCGCCAGAAAAAGAGGCAATAGTAATCTTCTACAATCGCTTCGGACATAACCCAAATCGTGTGTCCTGTTCTTGCTGCGGTAAGGATTACTCTATCTCAGAGGAAACAACACTTGAGCAAGCAACAGGATTTGAACGTGGTTGCGATTGGGTTAATTCTGAGTATGTCGAGCATGCGCGTTCCAGTACATTCGGAAATATGCGCTATCAGACTCTTGAACAATACACAGCGAATGCGAATGAGAGTGTGCTTGTGATTCGCGCTGAAGACATTAAACCTGATGAAAAAGTTGGAACAGTACCTAAACAGGGTTATGTCTGGTTAGCTTGAAAAAGCGCCAACAGCGCCGACGATATAAGAACTCATGTTTCAAACAGCGTGTAAAGGAGAACTCCCGTGCTGAATTGTGTAGAAGTTGATAAAACTTGTGAGTTTAGGTACATAGCGACTAATGAACAGGGAGAAAATGCTCCTGATGTGGCACACCTCTCCATTACCATAAGAACAAGTAAAGGTTCAATGCGTTTTATTACTAAAAATCTGGCTGATGTTCGTTTACTACGAGAAGTATTAGATAATTTTATCTATAGTTCGAAAGTGTGAAGAGGAAAAAAGGAGAATCCCAATGAAGCAAGTACTCATTAACTTTCACGGTGCATGGCTGCAAGTAGATCCACTCACACGGCAGGAGCTTGCAGCCGTCGTACTCGCGTGTGTGTTCATTCTGTGGATTGGACGCATGACATGGAGGAGGTTGAAGTGAAAGAACCATTCCTCGGACGTAACCAAGCGGTACGTCTACTGTTAGAGAAGCACGCTGCGCGTAGCGCGGAGCTTCCACACACGGATTATCCTCACACACATGCGCTCTCCTATACTCCACGTGGTATAAACTGGAGTGAAGTAGGCTGGTTCCTCGCATGTGTTGTAATGCTCGCGTTCATTATCTGGATGGGCGCGAAGACTCAAATGTTGCAGTGAAGGAGAAACTCAGATGCTTCAAACTGAGATTCGTCGTCAAGTTGCTGTTACAGTCGAGCCAGAATCAGTTCTGGCTATTGTAGCAGAAGAGGCGGAGAATGTACTTGGATACAAGTCTCTCTCTGCCACCATTGGAACAAAAGCAGCGCCGCTGTATAGAGCACTCGCGGAGCTTGGAATTGAAATTCTGGATTCCACGGACGTGAAGCGTTATCAATACGAGCATCAAGTGGATGTAGCGGAGAAGACATTTGCTGCATTCCTACAAGATGCGCGTTCTCCTCAAGCAGGAGAGCGTTATTTGTTCTACAGCTTACCCACATGGGTAACTTGTGAGATTCAGGATTACATCCAGCCAATTCCTGAATTTGTTCTCAACAAAGCGATTCAAATTCGGAAGACTATTCCCGAAGTCAGGATATTCGTGGAATTCCTGAATGAGAGTCTAGACCCATTCCTCAAGGTGGAAGTCGGAGAAGTGAAGCACTGCGATTGGGATAAGGAGATGAAGTATTCTCCAGCTTTTCACGCCTCCGAATCCTACTACATTGAAGTGTGGGAGGAACCAAAGTTCGAGGGACGGCTGCGGTAGACTGGGGAGGCTACTTGCAGCCTGTGAGCACTCCCGGAGAAATACACGACAGGAATCTTTGGGAGTGCTCCCGTATTCTATAGGAAGCGACACAATCGTGGTTCTATCCGCAGCGTCTAGCCGCTTACTCCGGCGGCACCTAAAATACTTCTTTTAAGGAGAATCCTCTGGGACGCGCACTGTGCGGGGAATGGTGCGAAAGCGCCTCGCTTCCTATAGAGCTACGGCTCTGAAAGAAAGGAGAATCCAATGGAGAATACCTGGAAAGATACTAGCGAAGCAATCTATATAATGAATGATTTGTATAACTCTATAAGTTATCCAAATCTTCCGCTGGAAGAATCAGCCAAGCATTTTCACGGCCAGAACATTCTCCATAAAGCCATATGCTGGCTCCTTGGAGGAACCAAAGCTCAACAAATGAGGTTTGCAGGATTAGCTTCCTCGGCTCAAAGTAGTATTCCCGAATCTGATTACACAGAACATGATTTTCCAGAAAACATACCAACCAATCCCAAACTTATTCTGTTGAAAGAAAGGAGAAACTTCAATGAAACCAAACGGAAAAACTAGTGTGCGGCATATCGCTGAGTTCCTCGCACACAGCAGACTCGAAGATGTAACTAATCCCGCTGGACTCGTACTTCCTGGGATTGCTACTTCTGTAGAACTAGTGGAAGAGACAGCAGAGCTGATTAAAAAACTTGATGCCGACAATCCACGCCTCATTGCAGCCAATGCGATGTACACTATCACCGGATTCGCGCTCTCAGTGCTTAAAAAAGCTCTAGCACATGAATTCGACAACACATGCACCGGAGAACCACTTTCCACATGTACTTCACGCGACAAAATGGCTGAAGCGTTTCAGAATATAGCCTCGTTCCTTCTCGGAACACATCAGGCGCTACGCTACATCCAAATTATTGCCTGCACGAATAAGACAGAGGCAGAAGTGAAAGAGTGGATGAAGCGCGATTGTGCTTGCATCGAATCCTTCTACTCTGTGCTTCGCACTCACATTCCCGAGTTCAACATCGGGGAAATTGACCCCTCACAGCCCATGAATTAACGGCTAAACCGCCGTTTTTCACGCATTTAGGGCTTGACAACCCGCCCCGGATGGGCGCATCCTATATATAAGGATGGAGCAGGATGGCATCACAGGCAGTTACTTTCCCTATCGAGAAGAACGTAGCTATAACTCTGCACATTTCTGTAGGCAGTGTGGACGATAATGCGTACTTCTTCGCACCAGACGGGAGCGTTGCTCTAGGATTTCTCGCGGATGTACTTGATGCACTGGATATGATCCATGAGCACATTCACACAATCAACGGAAAAACCCCAGAACAGATTCACAAGGAGCTTGTATCAGGAGAAATTGCCTGATACAGCAACAGAGTATAGCCTCTTCGAGAGGGTGTATTCTGTAGGGGAGCTTGAATGTGGGAGTTTTCTTTTACACCTTCGACACTGTGCGTCCTTGTTCAGTATAAGAGGTGTATTTCTCCTTCTCTCTCATTCGCTCCCCTACAGAGTACATGCAGCTTAGATGCTGCGTATTCTAACTCTCCTTCAAAGGAGAAATGAACCGGGCATAGCCCGGAGGAGCAGAAAGGAAAAATATGGCACTTTCAACAGAGAAGGTTACGTATCGTGGCTATGTCAAGCTTACGAGTGAAGGCACAGTCGATTCGGTGAAGGCGAAAGCTGAATCCGCTAACCAAGCGTCATGGAAGAAACTCGAAGAGAGTGGACACCTGAAGCTGAATCAGAATGACTTCCTCCGCTACAGCGTGCAGGATGATGCTGACTTCGCGGCTCTTGTTCCCGATGTGGAGCAGAGAATGTACATCGTTCAAGCTGGACTGAACTATGTTCAGAATTCCAAGGCAAATGCTCTCATGGTGGAACTGGAAGAGGACGGTATCACTCCGAAGTACAATGATACTGAAATCGACCTCCGTGAAGCAATCAACGAGCCTCCGTCTAAGAGGTCGCTCTCGGATATTCAGAAGCTGGAGCGTTTGCTCAAGAATTCTGGACTCGATGCGGCTGGAATTCAGGCTCTGCTTGCACAGGCGGCTTCGCGCTTTACTACCGAAGTTGGAGAGCAGGAAGAAGTCGAAGCTTAGTAGGAACGCGCCCTTACCTACAAGTGGGGTAGTGCTAGGAGCAGGCTGCCCCACTGCTTTTACAATTGAATAGCACGTTTTAGTGCATTCCTTAGCAGGCACCGACGGTGCAGGAGGAATACGCAGATGTATCTCTTTTATGAGAATCACAAGGCTGCCGATGGCAGTGTACTTGCGACGGATGTGATACACTCGTCTAATAAGAATGGAATTGGGATTAACTGGCGCTCGTCTGATTCTCCTATGCACGAAGTGCTACTCCGTTTTTACAAGTCCATTCACACCGCGAATAGATCATTTAATTCTACCACGAAAGTGTGGACATTTCTCGGCTCCAGTGGGAATAATTTAATCACACTCCTAAAAGCCTCTCCCGCGCTGGCTAGTATCGTGTACGAAGAGGTAGAAGACCTCTCTGCACAGATAGCAAGTGGCGGCATTAAGCCACAGCGCAAGAAGATTGATCCCACGAAGTTCTTCTACAACTACACTACTGTAGCCGCTCCTGCTTTAACGCGCTCTAGTGTGATTGCGCCACTATCGAAGCTGCTGGAAGTAGAAGCGGATTGGCTTGAGAAAGCGGAGAAGACTGAGGCGAAGAAGATTTACCGGAAAGCTTGTTTGAAGTATCATCCAGACAGGAATAACGGTGATGGGTCAAGAATGAGTGATTTGAATATGTACTGGAGTGTGTATTATGCCTAATTCAGCAGATGAGAAGGAAGTAAGAGATTCCTGGGAGTTAGTACATCGCTGCGATGGCTCGTATCGAGATTATCCAGAAGGCACCATTCTAGTATTATACGCAACAGGAAAGTGGTGGGACTTTCCATCATGGTCCGCAGCCGCAGCCTTTACCCGCGAACGGAAAGAGCAGATACGACTCGTGAAGAGAGAAATTGAGTGTCTTCAATTGGCCGCATCTATCGTAAAAATTGAGGCATGGGCAGACGCTTGGCAACAGGCATTTAACCGCATCCTCGTCCGTGAGCAAGCAGCCTTGACAGAATTGACGAAGGATATGAAACCGTAACAAAGAAAGGAGAAACTGCATGGGATTTACCATAGGTAATCCAAACGCAGCTAAGGAAGCTCAAATAGCGAAAGCTAAAGCAGCAGCCGAAGCCGCAAAACAGAAAGAGCTTGGGGCTGGAGGAGGACAGCAGATTATAAAGTACGTCCCTCCCAGCGAATGCACAGATCGAATTCGTGTAGTCTTCGATGATAGTGGAAGCATGTCTGGACAAATACAGAATGCGAAGGACGGAGTAGTAGAGTTCTTCCGTTCCTGTGTTCCAAATCAGACGGCGTGTGCTATCCACTTCCTCGAAACTACGAATGAGAATCTCTCTACCATGTGCTCCAATCTCCCCGCAATGGGAGTTGATTTACAGGAAGCACGTCTCACAATGGGAATGACTCCGCTCTTTGAAACCATGCACAAAGTCATTCAGATGCCTCTAACACGCATGATTGCATTCACCGATGGCTCTCCGACGGATTCTCTACCAGAGATTCCTCACGGAGACTGGTACAAAAATGCGGATGTAATTATCAAAATCGCTGTGGAGAAGAAAGTCCCAATCGACACAGTATTCTTCGGACGTGGAACAGAAGATTCTCCTGAAATTAAGCTGCTGAAATACTTCAGCGATAAGACAGGAGGATACTTCCTCCACTTCGATCCTGCGAAAGTGTCTTTCAGGCAAGCATTCAAGTATCTTGCACCTGTGAATAGGCTGATGCTTGCCAGCGAGAGCGTGAGAAAGGAGATTGAGAGTGGGAAACGCTCTTAACTTCACTTCCAAAGCCTCTGGCTTAGCGCCACCGCTTCAAGTACAGGTAGGAAAACTTACTCACAAGATGCTGATTCTAGGTTTTCCTGCTTTCTTCGAGCGTGTGGATGAAGGTCCGGTGCTACGTACATTCTACTTCAAGCCCACAGAGGGAGCACTCTTCGCAAAGATTCTCTCGAAAGAGGAGGAACTTGCGGGTACTCTCTCTGTGGAATCTGTACGCATAGAACGTAGCACCGGATTTGTTTCAATCTCCGTGCCACGAGAAGATCGACAACTTATACGATTTGACTCGTGCCTCCATCACATGCTCTCCGCTCCAGAAGTGCGTGAGATGCAGCTCCCGCTGATGCTTGGTCAATCTCCCAACGGCGAATACATTTTCATTGATCTCGCAGCGCAGCCGCATCTGCTAGTAGCAGGCACCACTGGTAGCGGCAAGAGCATTTTCACAGCGCAAGTTATATGTTCGCTTGCGCTGTTCCGTTCGCCGCTGGAGTTATCTTTCACTCTTGTGGATACGAAGCAGCTTGATCTTGTGCTATTTGAAGGACTGAAGCATGTTTCCAGTGTGATCCGTACTGTGGATGATTTAAGAACCACACTCTCAAAGGCTCTAGCCGAAATTCGTAGAAGAACCGAACTAATGAGTGGTCTAGCACGCAATATCCGTGACTGGAACATTGGAAGATTCGGTCAGAAGTTGAAGTACAAGGTCATTGTAATAGACGAACTCGCGGATGTTCTGGAGCAGGATGAAGTAATGTGGGCAGGAATTCCTAAGAAGGATCGTCCTACTTCCATTGCGACACTCCTGAAACAGATTGCACAAATCAGCCGTGCGGCGGGTATTCATATTCTCGCTGCTACACAACGACCTTCAGTTAAAACCATCGCCGGTGATACGAAGGCAAATTTCCCCTCTCGCATTTGCTTCAAGCTCGCTACTCAAGCGGATTCTCGCGTGGTACTAGACGAGAACGGCGCAGAGAAGCTACTTGGACAAGGGGATTTCTTGTATAAGATCGCCGGGTCTGACACTGTGAAACGTGCTCATAGTGCTTTCGTAGCAATGGAAGATATTGCTATGATTATGGCACAGCATGAGGAGATAAGGAGAACCTATGAGCGACAGCCCAATCTACTGTGACAATCCGCGGTGCAACGTAGTTATAGGGACGTTGCGCACATACCCAAGAGGACCATACGGACAGAATCCTCCAGATGAAACCTTCAGTAATGATGCAGTTGAAGGTGCGGAGAATCGGATGTACTGCTCTGAAGAATGCCTCTATGAGACTGAAGAAGCTCCGCTGGAAGAGGAAGAGGAAGAGGAAGAAGATGAGGAAGACTGGACGCCCTCCGATGGGACAAGCTCCGAAGATAATTTTCCTGAACCATCTTCAGACGGCATTTAACATTCTCAAGCAGTTCCACTCCTCCAGCTTGTGCAGCGGCAGCCACTCAGACATTAAAGAGTGTACCTGTGAGATTGCACAAGCATGGAGGTATTTTGAATCGTTGTTTGTCAGAATACGTCTTTTGAAGACGTAAGAAAAGGAGTAGGAATGAATACGAAAAGGGCGAAAAGGAAGTACACAAAACGTATCAAGACAGAAAGCCTCGATGCTATTACAGAGCCAAAGCCGTGGACTCCTAACGAAAGAATTGAAGAACTCGAAGAAGATTTAGTAAGACTTCGAGATGAGTACTCCAACGTGGTGGACAAAAATTCAGTTCTGCGAAATTGTCTTACCGTGGTGCAAGAACTGATTGCACTTGCTCTACGCGGAGTTCGCTGAACGTCCAAAAGTGCGGCAGCGGGGTTAACTTGTTGCCGCACAACACTTTAGGGGCGCTTGACACCCCCCTCGGCGGGTCGTATACTACCCGTGTTATGCCCCTAGACGCTTTCGGAACTGTCGTGACTACCATTCGAGTGTGGCGAGCACAGATGAACGCGCTAAAGCAGCTCCCACCTGAAATATCCCAATCCGCTCTAGTACGTGTACTACTGCACTTATACCTGGAAGGAAAGATTCCAGAAGCATATGATCTTGTCTTGAAAGAGACAGCTAGAGCGCACGTTGCGAAAGAGAACGGGTATCTCCAAAGGAGAGAAAGAGATAAAAATGGCAGATCAAAACCCTCCACAGGAACAGCAGGAGCCAACGGAGCAACCGCCGCAGGAGCATCATGTAAGCTCCCAAGTGTGTGATGCTTGTCTTGAGAACAATCTCATAACAGATGTGGGAATAATTGAGTGTGCTAGGTGCTCCGCACCTTATTGCATTCACTTCGCCTCGAAGATTGACCAACGATACTGTGTGGCGTGCTTCAGTGACTTCTCTTTAGAGAAGAGTGTTATAACCAAAACATACGAACACTACAACGAAGTCACGGACACAGTGCGAAAATACGCTCGCAGAGCGAGAGAGATTAAGATAGGCGGAATGGATTGGCTCTTTGCACAGCGCAAGATACATTCCCTCACGGATGCAGAACTTGACATGGGGATTGAGTATCACAGGAACATTCAATCTCTCCTCATGATAGAGTACGAACAGCGGCGGAACGAAAAGATGCACCGCTATGCTGGAGTCAAACTCGCTATACCAACTCCTTCTACAGTCACTACGAAGACTACCACTGTAAAATCCACGAAAACTAAAAGTACGAAAGCGCAAGCACAGCTTTCGTCACTGCTGGATAGTCTCTTGGCAAAGGGAATGAGTGTGGATCAACTTGCGTCAATGTTGAAGAAGTAAGGAGAAAAAAGGAGCCTTAAATGAACTCTGTATCTCCGGTTTATACAGAAAGCGAGGTGCCTTCCGAGCAAGTTATTGCTCTCGGACAGGACGAATACTACCCGATTATCGTGGCGCGCATTAGATACTCCGACAATTCGATAGCTTCGGTAACGCGGTTCCGTCTGGACGACAAAGAACGCGAGATGATCGCCAAGGGAGCTGATATTCTGCTGTCACAGCCGCATCATGGCTCAATGATGCCTATTGGGATTGAACTGGCAATGCCAGACAGTTACCCGGAGTCGTAAGGAGAAAATACCTCATGCCCACATACTTTGAAACTACGCTCATAAAGAGCTGGCTAGAGGAGCATCCTCTTCCTTGGCTCTCTTATGATACAGAAAAGAAGAAGCTGATTGTAGTAGTAGACAATCATCTTCTCTCCACTCACAGAAGTTGTGGCACTCACTACATGCTCAATGCGGTAGAAGGCCAGAACTTCAAGCCCGGATTCGGAGTACCTAATAATAGACAGTGGTATCTCGATTTCGGAATTGTGTTTCACAAACTTGTTGAGTATTACTACCAGAACTTCCGCAAGGACAACTTCAATGTGAATGAGTGGGCTGTTGATTTAGCCTATCAGTTGTGGATGCAGAAGGAACTGGAAGTATATAAGGATCATCCTGAGTACAAAGCAATCCTCGGATTGAAGGGATTCTCTGCGCTGCTTCTACAGTACGCTCAACGATACAGAGCAGACAACGAGAGACTTCGGATTATTGCTACAGAAGTTTCCTTCGGAAAAAGCAGAGAGGTTCAACTCTTCTCCACTCCTGCTTATGAGTTTTACCTAGCAGGACGCATGGACGTTCTTGTAGATGACGGCTACTTCATCATGCCAATGGATCATAAGACTGTGGGAACGTTCAAGAGAGGTGATCCTCTGGATAGATACTTGAATGATGAGGGTCCAACGGGATATGTATATACTCTGACTAAAATTCTTCCGAAGTACGTCCCAGAAGAACTCATTTTCAAGAGAGATTGCACTCGTATTCTTATGAATCTCATCAGTAAAGCGTGGGATGTGAATGCTCCCGCTGACAGGTTCAGGAGATTGACAATCTATAAGACTCAGGAGCAGCTCTCTCAGTATCAACTGAGAATGGTACTGTCAATCGAAGCCCTCTTGAGAGACTTAATTACCTATATTAACCACGGCGTAGCCTGTGTCCCACGAGACACATCTCATTGCACAAACTGGTACTACGGCAAGTGCTATTTCTTCGATGTGTGCCGTCAATCTTCCGAAGAGGCAATGAGAGCTACACTCTCAAACGGTTTTGTACAACTTCCTGTGTGGGATACAGAGAACGTCTCGCTGTAATTCACCAGAGAAAGGAGGTCAAGTGCCTAGAACATACAACTATCTCGAACCTCAAGCATCGCACTTTAGATGTTCTTTCGTTCTCCCGAATCAGATGCAATGTTGGAGAGCAGGGGATTATGAAGTCACGGAAGAAGGTGGAAGTAAGTATCAACTCTGTGAACGTCATACTCACATTCAACAAGCGATTGATTCTGGAGCATTGAGTCCTGAAGGACAGACAAACATTCCTGTACCTTCGGCGGAACCTGAAACTCAGGCCGCGCCTGAAGCAAAGCCTGAAACAACAGAGCCTACGGCTCCCACAACATAGCGGTTACGACCGCAGGAGCAGGATTCTCTATGTCTACCGCGCCGAATCCTTTTGCTGGTATGAAGGGGACTCCATCCTCTCTTATCAGTGCAACTGGAAGACTCAAGATTGCGGTTATTGGTAAGCCGAAGTCTGGTAAAAGTACCTTCGCGGCTACAGCTCGTAAACCGATCAGGTACTATGACTTTGACGACAGACCCGAAGCCCTTGAGGGAAAAGATGGTTTATTCGTTCTCTCGCGTCCTACGATGCTTGACGTGGAGACGGATTTGTCCATCATTAAAGCGAATAAAATCAAGGGAGTTCCTATTCCAGCTACGGTTGTGTTTGACTCAGTTACTTACATGAACCGAGCGATGGAAGAGGAAATTTTCCGGCAGGACAAATCACTGTATAGACTCATTCGTGTTGGAAATTCCACGAGCATGAAAATCCGCAACTCATGGGATACAATCAATGGGATTCAGCGGTACATGGAGTATCTAATCGCTGAGTTTTCACCTTTAATGGACGTGATCTTTGTGTATCACGAGAAGGCAGAGAAGGATTATGCTGAAAGCACTCCTACTCAGACTGCCTACACTGACCAACTGACCATTGATCCTCAGTATCTCTCCAAGAGTCTTTCACTCTTCAATGAAGTCTATCGCATAAGTGTGGACGGGAATAAGAAGTATACAGTTGAATGCCGTCCTACTTGGAGTATGAATACCTCAACCTCACTCCTTCTGGATAATACCGAAGAACCCGACATTCTCAGAATGATCCAGAAGCATGAAGAAAAACGCGCCGCTCTAGCTCTTAAGGCATAGAGAAGCCCTTAACCCGTGGTTACGACCACAAGGAGATTTTCTATGGGATTTCAGATGAATTTCAGCAAGGAACAGATTTCGGGAAAGCCACCTGTTCCTTCGGGACCGTATACTCTCCAGTTCAAAGGATTCAAGCCGAAGACGGCGGGAAAGGAAAAGGACTCTGTAAGTCTGAATGCGGAATTTGCTATTGTGGGGCATTCAGAGCATGAAGGGCGGCGGGTGTTCGCTGGACTCAATAGCAAAGCCGCATGGCAGATTGTAGATTTCGTTCATGCCTGTGGCCTCACGATGGAAGAAGTCCAAGACGGGAATCAGGGAACTGAAGCTGCACAGTTTACAATTCCGGGAGTGTTTGAGGGAGCTGACAAGCATCCTACAGACCCGGAGCAGTGGAAGTACCTTGGGCCGCTCACGAACAAGACCTTTCAGGTGGAGCTTGGGGAGACTGAGTACCAAGGAAAGAAGCGTAACGAAGTGCGGCAGTACTTCTGTGCGGTCCCTGGGTGTCAGGAAAAACACTCCACGAATTTGCTCAGTAAGTCTTCGTAGCATGAGATGGCAATGCCAGTACGTTGATTCTCACGGAAGACGGTGCTCCAATGAAGCGGCGTACCGTCTTCACTTCTCTCCTGTGCATCCTTTCGATCATGTGGATGTATGCGAAGCACATAAGGACGAGTACAAGTGTAGCTGGAAGCAGATACTTTTATGAGCCTCTTGTAAAATTCAAACACTCTGAAGTTCAGCCCGCGAGAGCCGAATTCAATTACTTCAGAGTGATTACAAGAGGCTCTCCTAAGAAGAGGTGAAGGTATGACGATACAGCGATACGACCCATACTACAAAGACGATTTCGGAAATAAATGCGAAGCGGAACTCTGGCCTGATTCATTTGGAGATGTGGTGCTCAACGCCGACCACGAGCGCGAAGTAGCCGAACTCAGGAAACTTCTGGTCGAATGGCGCAAAGAGCACAGGGCAGATCATCCAAGACGAGACGGCTGCGATCTCTGCAAGCGCACCGATGAAGTGCTGAGAGGGTAGAGATGACGGCAATAATTGTTGTCGCAATTACTATCGCTCCCTTTCTTTTGGCTTGGAGTCTAGCGCCAGATAAGAAAGTTTGGACTGGAACACGTTGGGAAAAGAGATAAGAGGTGAGTGAATGAGCCAGATACCAGAAGACCTACAACATGATTATGAAATCGCCAAGCAACTCATTCGACAAGGCGCTACGCATGGAGCTTTCGAGAAAATGTTGATCGAGCGCATCGCCCAGCTCCAGGCAGAGAGAGATGCGCTGCAACAGGAGAATGGGCGGCTGAAGGCTCCAGTGAGCCGACACAACGACGTAGACGGAATCTTGCAACGATTCTTTATCACAGGAGGCAGGCAATACCGCTACGTCAAAGAGGATGCCGTAGCCCTTGAAAAGTTGCTCAATGAATGGATCGCAGCAAGGGCCGCACAGACCAGCCCCAAGGTGAATCGAGAGGTGAGTGAATGAGCCAGATACCATTTCGTTGGCACTGGAAAGCATTCTGGTGGGGCTTTTTCCATCCGTTCATAGGAGAGGAGGAACAACATCGGCAAGCTGTTAAATTTGCGAAGCAGTGGATTGCCGAGAGAGATACCAAGGAGCAGCCATGAGCCAGATACTAAGAGACCAGACCGTTGAAAATCTTTTGCGCTGGAACGAAGAGAAGGCAATCAAGATTCATCAGCTTCAGGAAGAGCTTCAAAAAAACAAGGACACGAACGCGACTGTCTTCAGCGGCGTGACCCAAGAATTGCGTAAGCAGATTGAAACTCTCCAGGCAGAGAATGCGCGGCTGAAGGCTATGCCAACCGAAGCAGAGTGCTATGCATTCCAAGCAATCTATGGCGACCATATGCTGAATCGTTATTGGATTAAACGAGCGCTTGAAAATCTGTTCGCAACCCGCGCAGCACTGAAAGAAACCACCGCAGATCCTGGAGAAACCAAATGAACATAGAACGCGCGCTGTCCATCGAAGGATGGATGGAACCTTCCGAACTCACCTATCTCGCCGAAGCCGCCTCCCGCTCCCGCCGCATTGTCGAAATCGGATCGTGGGCCGGGAGATCGGCCTGCGCCCTGGGAATGCATACGCCCGGAGTCGTGCATTGCGTTGATTCCTGGGAACGGTCCCTGACCCACAACGGTCCCGACGGAAAATTGGAGCCGACACTCTTCAACCAGTTCTGCCGGAACACCGCAGGATTGCCGATCATCCCGGTCATGGCCTACTCGGCGGTCGCGGCTGAGTGGTTTGCCCGCGCCGGCATGACGTTTGACATGATATGGATCGATGCTGACCATACTGAACCGCAGGTCAGAGCCGATATTCTTGCATGGCGGCCACTGCTGGCCGAAGGCGGAATCTTCTGCGGCCACGACTACGAATTCACCGGCTGGCCGGATGTCAAACCCGTGGTCGATGAACTGGTCCCCGGCGCCAGAATCATCGGCAGCATTTGGACTACCGAACAGGAAGGTGGGAAATGAAGTTTAACTGGGCAGGACTTCTTCCGAGAATCAGCGCTTTCTTCCTTCTCGGAGCGATGATGGAGTTTGCGCACAAGGGGCAGCTTGGCCCTTTCACCATCATCGTGCCCTCGATCCTGATTGCAGTTGCTTGGGAATTGGCAGAAGGTTCTGCGAGAGAGGACAGGGAGTCATGATTACAACTCTTCTGTTGTTGGCGGCAATGGGGCAGGCGGTGCCATCCGATTGCAATATTGCAACCTGCCCATGTACCTATTCTGGCACTCCCTCCGTGCCAACGAGCGCCACCGTGGAGTTTGTTGCCATTGGGGAGTTGCGCTGCAAAGAAGGGCAGCACATTGAAAGCAATGGCAAAGGGGAAAACCACTGCGTCGATGATGCTATAGGTGAAGGTAGTCTTCGTTGGGTTAACGGCCCTGGACCATCTCTGAAATGCCCCAAGTACGAGCATATCGAGACCTTCTACTCAAAGAAATTCATACTTGAGGACCGCTGCGTACCCGACATCCACGTCCTCTATGAGAAAGACTGGCAGGACGTCCTGGAGCGGCTGAAGAAACTGGAGGATGGTAAGCGATGAGCGAGAGATGGTCTGGAAGGGCTCTTAACGTTCTGGCAATCCTGATCTTCATTTTTGGCGTAATCGTAGCAATCTACACCACATCATTGAGGCACCCATGAGCGAGATCAAAGTACAGGATGGAATGTTAAAGGCAGCCCATGAAAAAGCCTTTGTGGGCATGGGTACTAGTATCACTGAGCGAATACTCGAAGCCGCTCTCCGCTGGCTCGATATTGAAATTCGCTTTCTGCTCACCGACGACAAATCGGAGGATTACGCGAAAGCGATTGAGGACGTGCGCCGCATATTCATTGCAGAGCCGGAGATACCGGAAGAGATCGAGGATTTGCTATGGCTAAAACGTATGAGGATTTCTCCATCCAACTTACCTGATCCGATGTACGCGCGTCACGATGCTGACGTGATCGAAGCCTACCGACTCGGCAGGGATTCAAAGGACGGTAAGCGATGAGCGAAACAACACTCACAATCAAAATCAACGAGGGCGAGGATGGATGGTTCGTAGCTGAGTGCATCGAGCTTCCGGGGTGCATGTCTCAGGGAAGAACGATCCGATCTGCGGTGCGGAACATCGCCGAAGCAATCAGGGCCGTGCTGTTAGTGCAGGACAGGGGTAAGCGATGAACGAAAAGAATCTAATGCGATTTGGGTTATGTGTTGGCATCTTCGCCATAACATTCTGGATTCTCTTCTCGATCTACTTTGTCGAGATTCAACGGTGGTACTGCACTCACATCCAGAACTGCGGCTGCGGACAAGGATACAGGGCAATCTACCACGGTGCCAATCAAAAGATCACCTGTCAACCAGAGGACGGTAAGCGATGACCCCAGAGTATCTAGCCGGACTCACCCCGCAGGAGATCGCCGGACTCTGCCTCATCACCATCGGCTTCCTGATGGGAGCGCCTGTCGGAGCGTACATCGAGCGAGTTCTGAATGCATTTGAAAAGCGCCTGCTCGAATCCACGAAACACAGGAGCGATGATCGTGGCTAACGCCAACATTCAGTTTCCGCCCATCATGACCCTGGACCAGGCCGCAGCCTACCTCTGCATCTCTCCCGACACCATGTACAAATACGCGAACGCCGGAACCTTCCCAGGTTTCAAGCTCGGCAACCGCTGGCGCTTCAGGAAAGACGTGATCGACAAACGGATTCTGGAAATGCAGGAGAAAGGCAAGTGAAGGCTCTCGACCTGTTTTGTGGTGCTGGAGGTGCGTCAATGGGACTGTACCTCGCGGGATTTGAAGTCACTGGCGTAGATATCAATCCGCAGGCGCGGTACCCGTTCCGGTTCATTCAGGCGGACGCCATGGAAGTGGATATCGCCGGCTTCGATCTCATCTGGGCGAGTCCCCCATGCCAGAGATATTCAGCCGGCGCGGCCAAGTGGGGCACGAGCGAAGATCACCCACACATGATACCCGCGATTCGCGATCGTTTGATTGAAAACGGGGCGCCGTACATTATCGAAAACATCGTGCCGGCAGCTTCTCATCTTCGCGCTCCGATCATGCTTTGTGGGACGATGTTCGATCTCGGGGTGTTTCGCCATAGGTTGTTTGAAACCTCATTTTTCCTTCTGCAACCCGCACACCCGGAACATAAAGGAAAGATCGGCGATGGCAGGTATCACACGGTCACGGGTCATGCCGGCGGAAGTTCAAAGCGTGACGGATGGAAAAACGGCGGTACAGCTGAGTGGAGAATTGCCATGGGAATTGACTGGATGGTAGGTAACGAACTGGCTGAGTCTATTCCGCCAGCATTCAGCAAATTCCTGGCAGAACAATTCCTGAAACACAACGAGAACGTATGCGCCCAAAGAAGCTGATCCTCGTCCTCGATCCAGATCCCACCTCCCTGGGCATCACCATGTTCTCGCTCTCCGTCAACGGCTACAGAACCGTTGGCGCGCATACCGTGGCCCAGGCCCGCAGCATCATCGCCGAAAACCCCGTGGACACAATCCTCTGGATTCCGTGCGTCGAATACCACAACCTTATCGAAGAGTTCACTATCCCGTCCGTCATGAAGTCCATGAAGCCGGAACTTCGAGGCATGGACAGGATCCTCGAATTTTTGAGGCTGGCGTGCGCGAAAAAACGTGGTCCCAAACCCGGCACCAGACGCCCCCAAAAATGACTTACGCAAATCTGCAAAAGTATGGCAAACTATCTACGAGGTTTGCAAGCATGGCGAGTTGCACCAGTCAGCGGTTCTGGTTCATCGATCTCCGGAGCCTGGAGTTCGATCAGACGCCGCCACATCAGGCCAAGGCGTTCCGCTGCCCGGAATGCCAGGTCGAAGTGTTCCCTCAGAACGTGAGCCGCATCGAGTGCCTGTGCGGCGCCGAAGGCAATAAACAACACTTTTCAAGCGTGGAATTGGAAAGAAAGGCTGCGTGACCACCCTCCACCAGTTGCCGCTTTCCCACTTCGAGAATATGCAGTACGAGACGTTTGTGCCCACGGAAGAAGACTTGGAACGCGGGTTGTTCGCGCTGGTTTATGAATCGCTGCTCGACGATGGAACGCCGGATGAAAAGTCCGCCGCCCACATCATCCCGCTGAAAGGCGAATATCACACCATTCACGAATCGTGCTGGTGCGCACCGCGCTACACGAAGAAAGATGACACCGTTACCTACGAACACAACATGAGCCAGTGAGATAAGAAAGGAACGCCTCTTGAAAAAACTGCTCGTTCTCTCCGACAACCCAAACGGAACCACCGGACTCGGACACATCGCCAAAGACATCGTGGACCGCATCGACCTGTTCAT
>Ga0335069_10001273_pt1 | contig 40738 bp, 31 predicted proteins | sample Lox_Sample_11_FD_206714 | JGI IMG/M metagenome (GOLD analysis project Ga0335069, IMG submission 206714) | Soil microbial communities from Loxahatchee National Wildlife Refuge, Florida, United States - Lox_Sample_1.1 | ecosystem: Environmental > Terrestrial > Soil > Wetlands | place: USA...
ACTGGTGGCCGAGCAGGCACTGGACATCGTCGGTTTCAAGGCGGTGCTATCAAAAAAGTGGTGAGCCCACAGGCCAGGCGAGAGGCCGTGAAGTTGTTCCGTGCTTCAGCGGAGTGTTCGGAACGGCATGCCTGTGGGCAGTTGGAAGTACTGCGTGCGATGTTTCGTTACCGTCCGCGGGAGAGGCGCTTTGCCGAAGCCAACGATCGGCTGCGCGTGCGACTGCGTGAACTGGCCGAAGATCGACGTCGCTGGGGATACCGGCGGTTGCACGTACTATTGCGGCGGGAAGGCTGGGCAGTAAACAGCAAGCGAGTGTACCGGATCTACGTGGAAGAGAAGCTGGTGGTGCGTAAGCGGAAGCGCAGGCGGCGGATCTGCGCTAAGGCCCGGGTATTGCTGGCAGCTCCTGTGAAGAAGAACGAGACTTGGACGATGGATTTTCTCCAGGATGCATTGTCCTCTGGACGCAATGTTCGTACCCTGTCGATCGAAGATGCCTACACACGGGAGATGCTGGCCATCGAGGTCGATACCTCGTTGCCGGCGCTGCGGGTGGTCCGAGTGCTGGACCAGCTTCGCCTTGAACGTGGATTGCCGGTTCGGATCGTCATTGATAACGTACTAACACGGGAAAGGAAAGCTGGAGGGAAGAAACGATTCCTTAGCATCCCATACGGGATGGCAACGACTGTAACTCCAAGTGGCTTCCACATGCAAGGGCGGAGCGATCGACCATAGCGACACGAGATCCGCAGCTGCACGGTCTCGACTGTACTCAAAACGAGATCTCCACCAAGTGGAAGGCCGCAACATTATCTACGAGGTCCTGATGGCCTCTACGGCCCTACAGAAACGGCTCTTCCACTTGGCGCCGCGGCTTCATGGAAGCAGCGGTACTCGGTTCCGGACTTGATGATCCCATAGACAACGCGTGCCATCTTGCCTGCTACGGCAACGTAGGCCATGCGCTTGCGATCCGCGCTGAGGGGATCTTTCCGGATATATCGTTCGAACTTCTCTCGAAAGCTGTTCTCTCTTTGCTTGACTGCGATGGTAGCGGCCATCCAGAGGGCGCACCGAAGCCGGCCGTTGCCGTACTTGGACAGCTTGGTAACGCCGCGGAACTGGCCGGACTGCTGGGTAGCCAGATCGAGGCCACAAAACTTCAGGAACTGCCTATGATGGCGAAAGCGGCGCAGATCGCCGGCTTCGGCCAGGATGGTCAGGGCCAGAATAGGGCCGATACCTGGAATCTGCTTCAAACGGCGGAAATCGTCGTTGTCGCCAAGGTAGCCTTCAGCACGCTGTTCCAGCTCCTGCCGAAGCTTGCACAATCGGCTCATCTCCTTGAGCAGAACCCGGAACATGGCCACCGCTTCAGAATCCTCTCCGACAGGCAATCCGATGGAACACTGGGCGCGATGGTAAATATCTTCGAGAAGCCTGCGCTTGGCGACCTTGCGGCCGATGATCGGCCAAGCCTTCAGAACGAACTGCTCTCTGTCGAGACAAGTGATCGTTGCCGGAGTGGGGAACGCCTGCAGAAAATCCAATAGCCACAAGGACCGGGATGCATGGTAATGGCGTTCAATCTCCGGAAAGTAGAGAGGCAAGTAGTGCGTCAGCAGACGGTGCTGCATGCGGGTCTTTTCCATCGAGACCTGTGCGTAAGTCAGCGACAGCTCCTGGAAGTCATGGGTGTGGTTCACGAGAGGATCATGGTAGCGCTGGGTCACACCGGTCCTGAGCAAGTGCAGAAGAACTTGCGCGTCCTTCGGATCGTTCTTGTCCCAGGAGTTGTGCATGGCTTCCCGGGTACGAGCAACTGCCAGAGAAGGGATAAGTTGGAGGTGAAATCCCTGGCTGAGCAGAAAGTGAGCCAATGGACGGTGGTAGTTGCCAGTCGCCTCAAACACGATGTGAACAGGCATCTGGAGCGAGTGCAGGTAATCGGCCAGCCTGCGAAACTCAACTGCAGTGTTGAGCAGGACCAGACGCTTGCGGCATTTCCATCCTGGCGCTTCAATCAACACGTCATGACGAAGCTTGGCTATGTCGATGGCTACCAGAACGGCGGGCGATTGTGTACTCTGAACGTTGGGCATGGCTGGCTTGATTCCTCCAAGGTGAACGTAGCGGTACGATCAGCTTAAGGAATCGCTTGCCATGCCCTGATCTTCTGCCTATGCCGTTCCTGATCCATAACCCGGTCAACCCCGCTATGGCCGTCTGCGGCCGTCGTCAAGGCTCAAGATGAACTCGCTCAGGCTCGGCCTTGACGACGGTCCTCAACGGCCAAAACCTTCCAGCAATCCGGGCATATGGATCAGGAACAACAAACCTGATCACGGCAAATCAGCAAATCTTCCTGCCTTAACTTCCTTCCCGTGGTGCTACGGGCCGGAGTTCGTGGCCGTGGATCTGTGTAAGTGGCTTGCTGCTACGGGGGCCAAGACGCTGTACATCGAACCCGGCTCTCCCTGGGAGAACGGCTACTGCGAATCGTTCAACTCGAAACTCAGAGATGAGTTCCTGAACGGCGAGATCTTTTACTCAATCAAGGAGCTGCGCGTACTGGCAGAACGCTGGCGCGTGCACTTCAATACCCTTCGCCCTCATTCCTCCCTGGGTTATAGACCACCAGCTCCGGAGGCGTGGTTGGCAAAGGACAAGGGGCATGGAGAAGTGGAAAACGCTGCGCGTATCCCACTTCTCCACACCCCCGACGACGGCGGCTATCTGAACTCAGAGATAACTGCGCTACACTAACTCGTCACTGGTGCAAAACATCGGGCAGTCCAAGGTGCAGGAGGCCGAATCTCGACGGAGTTTGCAGTTAGCTCCTATGACAGGTTCGATTAACTCAAAGTGCTCATCTTGCTCTGAATGTCCAGTTCGTCTGACTCGAGTAAATATGGTTCGGCTTCAGCTCCGTGCTGGGGAAAGAGGAGTGATTCGGCGAGTCGGGAAAGTGCTGTGTCTCAAGACAGAATCCACTGCGAAAAGTATACTTGCTGGTTGTCTGGGAAGACGCTGTAGGAAGAAAGTTGCCGGTATAGAACTGGACACCAGGCTCCGTTGTTGCTTCTTCAAGGATGCGACCACTCACCGGGTCGAAGACTCGCGCCGCCGTATGCAACTTGCCTATCGCGCCATTGAGCACCCAATTCTGATCGTAGCCATGGGCGAGTTTGAGTTGCTCGTTGTCTGAATCGATCCGGGCGCCAATTGTCTCATTGTGAGTAAAGTCAAATGGTGTACCTGCTACAGGCTCGACCTTGCCAGTAGGGATCAAGTTCGAATCCACGGGCGTGAATTCGGCGGCATAGAGTGTGAGCCGCTCACTGGTGATTGTTCCGCTGCCTACTCCGGACAAGTTGAAGTATGCGTGGTTGGTCAAGTTGATGACCGTTGGCATGTCGGTGCGCGCCGTGTAGCGGATCGAGATGGTGTTTTCATGAAGTGTGTAGCGCACATGGGTCACGAGCGTACCGGGGAAACCCTGATCCCCGTCGGGACTCACCAGGGTGAACTCCACACCATTGGGCACTTCTTTCGCCATCCAATTGCGTCGGTCAAAGCCTTCTTTGCCCCCGTGCAGGGTGTTTGTACCCTCATTCTCGGTCAGATGGTACTCACGTCCTTCTATTCGAAACATCCCGTTCGCAATCCGATTGGCGAAACGCCCGAGTGCGGCACCAAAGTAATTCTTGTTGTCACTGACATAGTCTTCAAGATTGTCATAGCCAAGAACCACGTTAGCCATTTTGCCATTCGCATCAGGTGCCTTGAGCGAGACCACGCGCGCTCCAAAAGTCATGACTCGCATCTCGAGCTTCTCGTTTTTAAGGGTGTAGATCGTGACCTCGGAGCCATTCGGCAGTTTTCCGAAGCTGGAATGTGAGATGGCGCCCCCCGCCGCCGTAGTTGCGGCGCTGGAAAGCAGGATTAGCCAGAGTCCTCTCAGAAAACTTCCGATTCTCAAAATTCGATCGCTCACTTCCGTGCCCTCTCCATCTCTTCCTGCAACTTCGCTTCCGACTTCTCGCTCCAATAGCGACAGTCTAGCTGTAAAAAGACCGTGCTGTAAGGAATAGCAATTCGAGTTTTCAGAATCAACACATGAAACGACTCTCCCGTCTCCTTCAATATTCGAATCAGTTGTTCATGAGGAAGCGAGTCTGAAGAAAGTCCTTCCGTCTTCTTCCGGATATCGCTTCGATATTGATCCACGCCGGGAGCCCCAGACTCGGGAACGAACTGAAGTTCTTTGTCCATATGCACAAGTGGACGAACGTGCCGTGAGCCTCCAATCGCATGCAAGACGTAATCTAGGACCGCGAGTTGATCTGCGTCGGTTTCGATCGTCTCGATCCCTGGGGAGCTCTGTAGTGGATAGGCTGAATCGGCAATCACAATCCAGTTCCGATGCCCCAAAAGGAGCAACTCCGCATCGACCTTTTGTCGCCAGTCAGGCTGCGCTTGACAGGTGAAAGTTCCCAAGAGCAAGAGGAACAACAGGCTCGGACCTTTGATCTTCATTTCTACCTCCAGGATTCAGGCTGCGGTGCTACCTATGCACAAGTGCGGGACTCCGGTTCACGAGCGGAAATGAGGAGCCGAAGTGTTTCACAGACAAGTTCGATCTTGACCAGAAAACTAGATGATGTAGCGCTTAAGCAAAGGGATACGCTTCCGCTACTGGCGTTGTCAAGTCCTGTTTTGATGCTGATTAACGACGACAAGCTCTGTCCGGACAGGTCACCTGAATTGCAGAAATGATTGTTTGAAGCTGGTGCATGGCGGCTCAAGCAAACTGCGGGATTTCAGCTTATGCGTAGTGACTCTGAGACGCATTCGACCTGTCAGGCCGTTCAGGTTCCTTGCCTTGAATTCCCTCGCCCGTCGGTCCCTGAGTTGAGTTGCGCGCGACCAACTTGAGGGGCACGAGTACTCGCCTGGAGGCCGCTTTCGCATCAGGATTGAGCAACTGCAGCACGACTTCTGAAGTCCGGTCCGCTATTGCAGCCACATCTTGATCCACTGATGATAGCGGCACCTGAAAACTACTCCAGAATGAAATGCCAGTCAGGTTTGAGACCCCGATAATCCCAACATCCCCGGGTACCGAGAGCCCAAGATCATGTGCCGCTTTGAGGACACCGGACGCAATAATGTCATTGAGACAGAACACGGCATCTGGCCGCGGGTGCCGGCTCAGGAGGCGTTGCATTGCGGAGTAGCCACATTCCTCGCCGCGCTCATCAGCTGACTCAACGGTCTCAATAAGGCTCTTGGACACTGAGAGGTTACGTCTTCTCAGAGCAACCTTGTATCCCTGGAGGCGACCGCTTCCGACACCGAGAATTGGAACACCAACATAGGCGATCTTGCGGTATCCGCGGTCGATGAGGTGCTCCGTTGCTAATCGGCCGATTTCTTCGTTGTCAGAGCCGATGAACGGTACCCGAAGCCCGTCGACGGGACGATCGAGCAAGACATAGGGAACACCAACTTCGGCGATTCGGCGGAACACGTCGCTTTCTTTAGACGGCTGGCTTGATGCCAGCAAAAGGGCGTCGACACGGCGCGCGATGAGACTTTCGACCTCCTCAAGTTCGAGTTGCGGATCATCTTCAGAAGAGGAAATGACAAGGTTATAGCCATTCGCGCGTAAATTGCGCGAGATGTACTTGGCCGTCGCTGCGAAAAAAGGATGCATCAGGTCGGGCACGATCATTCCAATGAGGAAAGTGTGGCCGGTTGCAAGGCCACGTGCCATCAGGTCCGGCTTGTAGTTCATCTCCCTGGCGCACTTCCGGATCCGTGCACGTAATGCAGGGCTGACGCGACCAGTGTTTCGCAATGCACTCGAAACCGTAACGATCGAGATCCCGAGCTTGGCAGCTATGTCCTTCATTCGTGTCGACATTTCGATACTCCTCCTGATTCGATCTCGGGGCTAGCTCCCGTCTTCCGGAATTCATCACAATCGGGCTTGACATTGTGGAGTCAGGAGTAGATTATACAGGTTGCTTAAGCGGTAATGCTTTTCCTTGTGTGCTTAAGCGCTTCTGCAACGTGTTTTTTTATCAATCTTGAACGGTGAGAAGGAAGTTTCAGTGAGTTCTTGGAGGGATCGCTAATGGAGCCAGTTTTTCTGATTGCTAATGGAGATTTGCGTCATAGTGCAAACGTAGCCACTTGGGAGGAGCAGGCTCGCGTGGAAGGAGAGGTAACGAAAGCATTGCTCAGCCTTGGTGCTTCGGTGAAAAGAGGGCATGCCTTCGATCCCGGCGAGGGACATGGTTTCATCAAGAGCCAAAAGCACTGCATCGAGGTGTTCCGGGAAATTCCATGCAATGCGTCGATCGTGATTGTAGAGGCGGTTTGGCAATATAGTCAGCATCTATTGCCGGGGCTTCTAGGACATAAGGGAAGAATCCTAACCATTGCCAACTGGAGTGGTCGTTGGCCTGGCCTAGTCGGTCTGCTCAATTTGAACGCCTCGCTTACCAAGGCGGGAATTGAATTTAGCTCCCTTTGGAGCAAGGAATTCGATGACGAATTCTTTCTTGGAGGTCTGAAGACCTGGCTGGACGGCAGAAACGTTCGACACGACATGAGTCATGTGCAGAGTATTTCGAATTTCGCTTTCACTCCCCAGGTGCAGAGAATTTCCGACGAAGTAACCACGCAACTCGGGAAGGAAAAGGCAATTCTAGGAATCTTTGACGAAGGATGCATGGGGATGTTCAACGCCATTATCCCGGACGAATTACTGCATCAGACCGGCGTCTTCAAGGAGCGGCTGAGTCAATCGTCTCTTTACTTTGCTATGACTCAGGTCAACGATGACGAAGCCGCTGGAGTACGAGAGTGGCTCGATCAAAAAGGGGTACGGTTTCATGTCGGACCGAATGAAGAATCGGATCTCACCGATCATCAGATCTCGCAACAATGCAAAATGTATATTGCGACACTTCGCATTGCTCATGAGTTTGGTTGCGCCGCTGTCGGCATTCAGTATCAGCAGGGATTGAAGGACCTTGTCCCGGCGTCCGATCTGGTCGAGGGCCTGCTTAACAATGCCGAACGACCGCCGGTATACGACCGGCGTACCGGACGGGAATTGTATGCGGATAAGCCGTTACCGCACTTCAATGAAGTCGATGAATGCAGTGGATTGGATGCACTGGTCACGAATCGAGTCTGGACGAAGCTCGGCCTAGATCCCGAAACGACCTTACACGATGTTCGTTACGGCGAAGACTTCACGGTCGACGGTTCGGAAGAATTCGTCTGGACATTTGAGATTTCAGGAGCAGTACCTCCAAAGCATCTTGTCGGTGGCTACCGCGGTGTCGTTTGCGAGCGCCAGCCCGCTGCGTTTTTCCGTCTTGGGGGGGCGACGATAAAAGGGATTTCAAAGCCGGGTCCCCTGGTTTGGAGCCGCATCTTTATCGAAGAAAATCAGCTCAAGTGTGATCTCGGAAGAGCCAAGGCAATCGCACTTCCGGCCGAGGAAACGGAGCGCCGGTGGGAGCTTACGACTTGGCAATGGCCGATTATGCACGCGGTGCTATACGGCATCACTCGCGACCAAATGATGGCGCGCCACAAATCAAATCACATTCAAGTGGCATATGCCTCGTCCGAGGAGACCGCGAATCTTGCGCTGGCGGTGAAGGCTGACGCCCTTCGTCGTTTGGGGTTGCAGGTGCACATTTGCGGAGAAAACCACGGGCTCAACTGATCTATGACACTTCGATCTGGGAGCAGCTCCATGAAGAAACCGACTAAACATTCCGTCCTTGTGATCGGAAGCGTCAATATGGACCTCCTCCTTAACGCATCGCGTGTGCCCTTCGAGGGGGAGAGTCTGATCGGGACTCACTATTGCTACATCGCAGGTGGTAAAGGGGCGAACCAAGCTGTGGCGCTAAGTCGGCTTGGGGCCGAGGTAACATTTGTGGGGCGAATTGGGAACGATGCTCATGGCGCTGTCCTGGCAGATAGTCTGCGCAAAGAGGGTGTTAACACTCACTTGGTCGTACCCGACTTCGAGGCGCCGACGGGACTTGCAGTCAATTTGGTTTCTGCAAACGCACATAATATGATTCTCGTCTTCCCGGGTGCGAATATGCGTCTCTCGAATAGTGATCTGACGCAGGCTTTCTGCGAGAGAGACTACGACGCCTTGATCATGCAGCTCGAAGTTCCTACCGAGGTTGTCATTGAGGCCTGCCGTTTGGCTCGTATGAGGGCCATTCCAGTGATCCTCGACGCCGGCCCAGCTCAGGATTTCCCTCTTGAATTGGTGCCGGGCATAGCAATTCTTACGCCGAACGAGACGGAGACGCTCGCGCTCACGGGAATTGAGGTGAACAACCTGGCCGGTGCGGAGGCCGCCGCTCTGCGACTGATCTGCCGATCAGGGGCGAAGGCTGTCGTAATTAAGTTGGGATCGCGAGGAGCTCTGCTGCTTACAGCAGAAGGAGAAAAAAAGTACTTTCCAGCATGCAAGGTTGATGCTGTTGATGCGACAGCGGCAGGAGATGCTTTCACAGCCGCAATGACCATTCGCTATCTCGAGTCAGAGGACATCTTTGAAGCAATCGCTTTTGGCAACGTTGCTGGCGGGTTGGCGACAACAACATTGGGAGCGCAGTGTGCACTGCCGACGAGGCTGCAGGTTGAACAATTCATGCAGCAATCCGAAGTCACATGGGGTGCCGATGTTTAGCATTGCCCCTTCTCTAATGTGCGCGGATCTGCTGCAGCTCGGTGCCGAAGTGCGTGAATTGGAGCAGGTGGGGGTCGAGGTTTTCCATCTTGACGTGATGGATGGCCATTTCGTACCCAACTTAGGACTCAGCTTTGATCTTGTGAAGCAAATACGTGGATTCACAAGCGTACCCCTCGACCTTCATTTAATGGTAGAGCATCCCGAGTTGTATGTGTCGACCATCGCACCCTTGAAGATTGATTTTGTGTCGTTTCACATTGAGTCTTCCGGCAATCCAATTCGACTGGCGCGTGCAATCCGAGCAGTGGGCGCAAAGGTTGGGCTCGCATTCAATCCTGCAACTCCCGTGAGCGCATTGGAGTATCTGGTTGGGGAGATTGATTTCGTGTTGGTAATGACGGTGGAGCCAGGCTTTGCTGGTCAATCCTTCATTCCATCAATGTACGAAAAAATTTCTGCGATAGGAAAGACTCTGAAGAATCATTGCCAAGTGGTTCCGATCGAAGTTGATGGGAATCTGAATGCTGAAACATCTGCCCGCTGCATTGAAAACGGAGCTTCAATTCTGGTCGGCGGTAGTTCAAGTGTCTTTCGAAGGAAGGACACGCTCAAATGCGATTGTGCGAGCTTTCGGAAAGAAGTCGAGATGAGGGTGCGCAGTTCAAGCAGATTGCGCCATTCACTTGGAGTACACATATGACGGAATCATTCAATAGGTCGGAGCGGGGAAGCGTCGGATACCTCGTTTTCGTGTCTATCGTCTCAGCACTCGGTGGCCTCCTCTTCGGGTTCGACACGGTAGTCATTTCCGGCGCGCTGACGCCACTCAAGATGGAGTTTCCCATAAGCTCGGTCATGGAGGGATGGCTAGTAAGCTCTGCGCTCGTTGGATGTGCTCTGGGCTCAGCGGTCGCGGGTTCGCTAAGCGATCGCTACGGAAGAAAGCTCGTCTTGCTTTTGTCAGGTGGCCTTTTCATCGCCTGTAGCATCGGATGCTCGATTGCCTGGAGCCTCTCAGTGCTAATCATTGCCCGGTGGATTGGTGGCGTAGGCGTAGGCCTCGCGTCGCTCGTCTCGCCACTATATATCTCAGAAATCTCGACGGCGCGACTCCGTGGCAGGATGGTGACGCTCTTTCAATTCGCCATAACAATTGGCATCTGCCTGGCGCTTGTCTCGAATGCATGGCTGCAGCATCTCGCAATTGTAGGTGATAGATCTCGCTCTTCTACCGCGTTCGCTTGGCTTGTGAAAGACCACGTGTGGCGCGGGATGTTTGGAATGGAATTGATACCTTCGCTTGCTTTTGCGGTCCTCTGCTTTTTCATTCCTGAGGCACCGCGGTGGCTCGTCAAAATCGGCCGACAGTCCGAGGCAATCACAATTCTCGAAAGGGTCGGGGGGAAGTCTGCTGCAAATGAAGCGATGCTGGAGATTCGTGACGCTCTTGGCCGAGAGCAAGGCTCGCTTCTCCAACTGTTGCAGTCAGGTCTCCGCAAGGCACTCTTCGTAGCGTTGTTTCTTTCCATCGCTTCAGAATTGAGCGGTGTCACGGTGGTTTTCTACTACGGGCCAAGCATCCTCGAACGTGCTGGCTTGTCGCTAGGCCATGCACTCGGCGGTTTTGTTCCAATCGGCCTGCTGAATATGGCGTTTACGGTTATCGCCATATGGCTCATGGATATTGCAGGGCGAAGGGTTCTTCTCTTCATCGGGAGTGCCGGGGCGTGCTTTTCGTTGGCGATGATCGGAGCCACTTTTCGATCTGGCCAATTCGAGGGCGGCTTTGTAGTGGGCTACATGTGTTTGTTTGTGGCGTGCTTTGCATTTTCAATGGGTCCAATTAAGTGGGTGGTCATGTCAGAGATCTTCCCCACTCGAATTAGAGGCCGAGCGATGGCGATCTCAACTTTGGCAATTTGGGTCACGGACGGAGTCTACAATCAGTTGTTTCCACTACTTCGGGACCAAGTGGGTATATCGACCACGTTCTTTCTTTTCGCAGCCGCTCTTGTTCCTCAATTCATCTTTATCTGGAAGGTAATGCCAGAGACAAAAGGCAAAACTCTCGAGGCGATCGAGATGTCGTGGCTGAGCGGTCCGCAGCCAGTGAGCCGACGAAAGGGTGTCTGCCCAGAGATGGCGGAATCAGACTAGAACCGGCAAGCGGTCTCGCCAGACGGTTGCGATTTCAAAGCAGTCTGTTCGATGAAGAGTCCGAAGCGACCAGCATCGGTTGGCCCAACAAAACTGATTTGGAAAAGAGGAGAGTAAGTGAAGATGATGACTCGGTTTGCCTTATTGATCTGTGCGCTGTTCCTTTCGAATCGAGCGGGCGCCCAACTCCAGGACATTTACCGGATCAATGACGGGCGGTCCGGAGCGCATGTGGTCTATCGTCCCGTCAAGCTTGCGCCAGGACAGGAACTGGTCCTGGGCGACTTCTCTGGTCCAGGGAAGGTCACGTATCTCTATTACACCGATGATAGCAATCCAACTTGGGCGGGCGAGATGTATCTGGGACTGGTGCTGAAGATCTATTGGGATGACGCCGCCGACCCAAGCATTTGCGTTCCTCTCTGGAATTTCTTCGGCGCGTTTGGGCACAAGCCAGTTGACTACGTGACGCCGCCAATGCAAATCAACTCCTTTAGCTTTATGAGCTACTTGCCGATGCCATTCTCCAAGCACGCTCGGTTCGTGCTGTCGAACGACGGTGATCGCACCTACGCGCAAGGGGTTGCCTGGGGGATTGATTACGAGAGAGATCCGGCACTCGAACATGAAACGAGCCGCTTGCACGCGGCTTGGCACCGATCGAACTTGGTTCCTAGGGACGGACACGTGATCTTGGATGTTACTGGCCGGGGACAGTACATCGGGAATTTCTTGCAGGTAAACACGAATTCCGATGGATGGTGGGGGGAAGGGGAGACCTTCTTTGACATTGATGGGGAACATTTCGTGCACTCGGCCGGCACCGAAGATGAATATGGGGCGACTTGGGACTTCCAGCATACGTTTTCAAATTCTTACACTGGTTACATTCAGATGGATGATCGTCAAAACCGCATGTATCGCTGGTATCTGCCAAATCCAGTGCGTTTCCAAAAGTCCTTGCGCGTAATGATTCAGAGTCTCAACGTTCCGGGAGAATTTGAATCCACAGCTAACGATACTTCGAAGGACGACACGTTGAAACAAAAGGAGCGGCTGCCAAGTGGCGGCGCCGACTTCACCAGCGTCGCGTATTGGTACCAGGAGGGGGCTCATGCAGCGCCTGCACTTCCGCCTTACGCGGAACGTATTGCTGCGACACGGCCGTTGGATGGCTCCAGAGCGAAGTAAGCCTGCACGCTAAGACACTTCTGAACTGAAAGCGCTGCACGGGGCGCGCCTGCGCTCGCCTCCGGCACTTCGGCAAAAGCTCTCTTCTACTCGTTGACGCTCGACGCCAAGGGCCGGCAATAAATCTCCAGGCCCAAGCGGACATTCGTTCTTGAGATATTTTGATTGATGACCCAGAAGTGCAAGCTTTCCTTTCTGCCCCGAGCGTTTCGCTAGACCTGATCGGCAACTCTGGACGGACTGTATGCCGAATCCAACCTTGTGATTTGAAATGTCTCCACAGGTCCCGCTTTCAGCAGACCGGACTCCCATTCTTGAATGCCTGTCAAAAAAATCCTTGACAATTCAACCACACGCGGAGCAATATGTATTCCGCTTAAGCGCTAAAGCATTTTCGAGATGCCTAAGCGCTACAGCAGCATAAATGGCCCTACGTGCATTGACAGCTTATTTGGATGAAGGGGAGCAGTCGACACACCTGTGACGCTCTGATGCCGCGAGAACGCAATGGGCAGCGCCAAGAGTCAAGTCTTAGAGTCGGCGGCGCTCTTTGTGGCGACCTGACGGGGCCAGGACACTCAGATCTTTCACTTTGGAGGCGAGATGAAGAAACCACTCACGATTAGAGGCAGAGGCACTGCAGAAATCGAACTGAGAAGGATGCGGGTCTTCGCGGCCTTTCTCGTGTTTCTGGTGCTGCCGGTGAAGTTCGTTCAGCCGGTTCATGCGCAGGTGACGACGGCAGATGTGTTGGGTACGGTGGTTGATCAGTCTGGGGCCGTAGTGCCGGGCGCAAAGGTCACCCTGAGAAATCTGGGAACAGGAGTTGTCGCATCGACAAGCTCGAATGAGGTTGGCAATTACATTTTCAATCTACTAATCCCAGGACAATACTCACTGGAGATCGAAGCAAATGGTTTCAAGAAGATCGTATATGCGGATATAGCCTTAGCGGCCGGCGATCGTGCTCGTGAAGACGCAAGGCTTTCTACCGGGTCAATCGAGGAGACGGTGACAGTCAGCGCGGAACCGCCTCTTTTGCAAACCGACAGCTCGACCGTAACTAGCGTTGTGACCGAACAGTCAGTGCAAGACCTCCCGTTGAACGGGCGCAACTACGTGAACTTGGTGACGGTTCAGCCTGGGGTCAATCAAGGACAGGCCGATGCTCTGACGGACGGCTTCCGCGGGGATGATAGGCGCGATACTTCGGTCGTGGTTGCAAATGGTCAGTCGGACTCTCACAACAACAACATGGTCGATGGAATGGACAACAACAACTTAGCCGGAGACGGAGGGGATCTAGCTGTTCGCCCCTCGATCGATGCAATCGCTGAAGTGAAAGTTGACACCAACAACTACAGTGCCGAAGTTGGACGCAACGCAGGCGCGGTGATCAATGTCATCACAAAGTCTGGATCCGACACCTTTCACGGTTCGGCCTACGAGTTCTTTCGCAATGACATCTTCGATGCACGCGACTTTTTCACTACTGTGACGAGCGGCGTCAACAAGCCTGAATACCGTCAGAATCAATTTGGTGGCAGCATAGGCGGGCCCATCGTCAGGAACAAGAGCTTCTTCTTTGGTGACGTGGAGGACAGCAGGCGCGTTCAAGGAGTGTCGAGTGGTTTGCTCACCGTCCCCACGGCCTATGAAGAGGCCAGCGGGGGCACAGATTTCACCGACAACGGCGGTGGCATTGTGCCCGCATCCGCCATCAGTGCCCCTGGGCTGGCCTACTTCAAGATGAATCCCCGTCCGAATACGGGACCGGCAGGTGCTTTGACGAATAACTACATCTCCGCCTTCAATTCGACGAAGGATAGCCTGACATTCGACGGTCGCATCGATGAGCACTTCAACAACGGCGACCAGTTCTTCGCTCGCTATTCGTACAACAACGTCGGCAGTTACATCCCGGGAGCCTTTCCGGCAGTGAATATCGGAGGTATGACGGTTTGGCCCAATGGCACGACAGGTTGGCCTGGTCCATCAACCACCAAAGTCCACGGCGTTGAGTTGCAGTACGTTCACATGTTTTCGCCGAAACTTGTGACGGAATTGAAAGCTGGTTATACCCGCTTCCAAACCGACACGTATGGTCCCAACAACGGTAAGGATGTGTCAGCCGCGCTTGGCATAATCAACGCCAACACGTCCGTAGCCCCGCAAACCAGCGGGATGATGCCTGTGTATTTCTTATCCGGAGGCTATTCTGTCACCGGCGATGCCTGCTGCTTTCCAATTCTCAACACGAGCAACATCTTCCAGTACATGGGCGCGCTAACCTACACGCACGGCGCGCACAATTTGAAAACCGGTGTCCAGTTGATTCGTCATCAAGAGAACTACTTCCAAAGTGCATTTCCGATGGGGGCCGCTTGGGTTGCCGCCTTGACAGGGAACGCAATGGAAGATCTAGTAACGGGCCAAGCACTTGCCTACTATCGCTCTCAGACTCTTGTGCAGCCTGGCTTTCGCAACTGGGAGTATTCAGGATATCTCCAGGACGATTGGCGGGTGACCCGTTCTCTTACCCTGAATCTCGGCTTGAGATACGAAGTGTTTACGGCGTGGAATGAGGTCCAGAACCGGACTGCGAACTTTGACTACCCAACACTCTCCATCATTACTGGAAGCCAGAGTCCACACATCGGTATCGACACTAGGTACTCGAATTTCGGTCCTCGCATAGGGTTCTCTCAGTCGCTTTGGAAAGGTGCGGTACTGCGCGGCGGGTTCGGAATCAGCTACTACCCCCTCTCCACGTTGAACGAACTGAGTGGCTTCGCATTGAGCAACCCACCCTACAACTACAACAGCGGCTTCATCGTCAATCCAGGGTGGTGGCCGGTAATGCCTATACCGACACCCAGCTCGACAACCAATCTTTCCGGAGGGCTGTCCTACGTCCCCAGCGATTTCAACACCTCCTATGTGCAACAGTTCAACCTGATGGCGCAGCAAGAGATAGGCGCAAATGTCTTCACGGTAGGCGGTCTTGGCGAATTGACGCGCCATGAATTGTGGGGAACAACGATTAATACTCCCTCGCCAAACGGTCCTTACGCGAACGATGCGACTCAAGGTCCGCCTCCTCCTCAGCCCTATTTGACAACCAACTCACTCCCCAATGTCTCTGGGATTGGAGTGCAGGCGCCATGGGGTACCGCTAACTACTATGCTCTGCAAGCGGTCTTCGTGCGCCGCCTCTCGAGGGGCTTCGCCTTCAATGCCAACTACACACTGGGTCATGGGCTGAGCAATGCATTCTTGGGCACCGGCACCGGTGGGCAGGGCGGTGGTCTGATTGCGAACGATCCTCATTACGATTACGGCAACTCCGAAGTGGACATCCGCCATCGGTATGCGATGAATTGGAGCTACCAGCTGCCCATTGGCAGGAACGCTTCTGGGGGAAAAGCCCTTCTATTAAAGGGATGGGAGTCGAATTTTCTCCTCTTTTGGCAGACGGGGCAGTCATTCGCAGTGACCGATGGTTGGCTTAACACCTATGGTGTCGGCCAAATAAATCTCGTCGCCACGTCTGGTGACCGTCCGAGCGTGGTCCAGGGGCAATCGTTCAAAGCTTCTTCCAGTCCCAGTATTCAGAATTGGCTGAATGCAGCCGCGTTTACGCCACAGGCCGCTGGAACTGCCGGAGACGAAAAGGAGGGAGCTCTCTATGGACCGCATACGCGGCGTGCAGACCTATCGTTCTTCAAGAATTTCAATCTGACGGAAAGGGTCAATGCGCAATTTCGCGCGGAATGCTACAACATATCCAACACACCCAACTTCATGCCGCCGAATGGCAACATCAGTTCGTGGAATCCAGGGCCTCAACATGATGCGACGCACCCGATCTCGCTCCCTGCCACAGGACCGTGCTCGGTGTCAGGGGCTTGTTCAGCGGTTGGTCTATTGCCCGGAGACGTTGCTACCAACGCGGGCGGCTTCGGGACCATCACCTCGACCGTTCCTAACGTGGCCAACAGGCAGTTTCAATTTGCATTCAAACTCTTGTTCTAGGAGCGCGGCACCCTGAACCTAATTCCAAGGCTCCGTCTCGCAGCCGCAATGTAAACAGAACCGGAATGGAGAATAATGAAGAGCTTGTTCGACGGCAGAGGATTACGGTGGCGAGGACTCATCCGGGAGATTTCAAGCAGTTCCACCGCCCTCTTCACGACGATGGCTGCAGTGCGGGCAGGGAATTGCGGGCCCGGAAAGCCTTGTACATTGCATGTAAAGGAGGTTTGTGTTCACGCGCCAACGAAGAAACTTCACCGTGTTCTGATCGTCTGCATTTTCTTGGCAGCGGCACCGCTCATGCGTGCGCAGGAGCGATGGACTGAGGAGCAAGCGAACGCATGGTACACAGCACAGCCTTGGCCTGTAGGCGCCGACTTTTTGCCGTCAACAGCGATCAATGAGCTGGAGATGTGGCAGGCCGACACCTTCGACCCGCAGACGATTGATCGGGAACTCGGTTGGGCTGAGGCAATCGGAATGAATACCATGCGAGTCTTTCTTCACAATCTGTTGTGGGAGCAGGACCCTGAAGGCTTCAAGAAGCGGATAGACACGTTTTTGACGATCGCCTCGCAGCATCACATTCGACCGATCTTTGTGCTTTTCGACTCGTGCTGGGAACCATACCCAAAACTTGGTCCGCAGCATCCGCCGATTCCTGGAGTGCACAATTCGGGATGGGTGCAGGCACCCGGCGCGGCGGTCCTGGCCGACCCAACACAGTACCCCAAGCTCGAGGAGTACGTGAAAGGAATTGTGGGCGCATTTGCCGCCGATCCCCGCATCCTAGCGTGGGACGTGTGGAATGAGCCGAGCGACGACGCCGCTGATGTTAACGGCATTCGTCACCTTGATCAAAACAAGCACATCGTTCTCAGGCTGGTTCCGCAGGTGTTTATATGGGCACGGAGTGTTCATCCAACACAGCCGCTTACCAGCGGAGTCTTTGATGGTGACTGGGCGTCTCTTGACGCCATGTCGCCCATGTCAAGCATGCAAATCGATGAGTCTGATGTTATCAGCTTCCACAACTATGACTGGCCTGAAGAATTCGAGAGGAGAGTCAAGGAGTTGCAGCAGTTTCACCGACCATTGATTTGCACCGAGTACATGGCGCGAAGCAATGGTAGTACCTTCGACACAATTCTTCCAATCGCAAAAACTTATCGCGTCGGAGCCATCAATTGGGGACTGGTCGCGGGCAAAAGTCAGACATATCTGCCGTGGGACTCATGGAAGCATCCCTACATTTCTGATCAGCCATCCATTTGGTTCCACGACGTTTTCCATCCTGACGGCAAGCCATATCGCGAACACGAGATTGAGATCATTCGCAACTTGACAAACGGAAAGTGAGCCTAGCCAGAATCGGTCGGAGCGAACAGTTTATGGAATCGAAAGTTCCCGAAGAAAGATTGTGCCCGACGGTCAGGGATGTGGCAAGATTAGCGGGTGTTTCTATCGCGACGGTATCGCGCGTGATAAACGGAGCGCGAAATGTTACGGAGCCAACCCGAGCGAGGGTCAAATCGGTAATTCAGAGCCTCAACTTTTCACCGAATGCAAGTGCAGCTCACCTGGGACGAAGTCGTGGCCCGCGATTTGTGATTCCGACAACGACGGAAGTGCGGCGAATCATTTCTTGAAGAAATGGTCGAAGTAGGCAGCACTGGCGTTGCAGGTCAGGACGAAGGCTAGGTTGGCGCGATGCGTGCCGTTACCCTAACGATGAGCTGAGATCGAGGCCGCACAACCGGGTCAGCTTCAGCCGCTTTTGTGACCTAGGCGATTCAGCAGTAGTCATGGTCACGCCGCGGCGATGCTTCGAAGGGAAGGATCTAGCCGCCAGGACTTGAATCTCAGGAGATTCGATGATTAACCGTCGGGAATTTATGAACAACGCAGCGATAAGCTTCGCTGCGCTTATTTGTCATCGCAAGGCGACCGCCGTCAGTCCAGACCCGGCTCGATCCTTTGAGCATGGCCGAGCGTTGCAGCAGTTCCGATATGATCAAATCCAATTTCAGCCCGGAATTCACCAAGCTCAGTTAGATCAGACGCATTCGATTCTCATGAATTTGAGCGAAGACAGCTTATTAAAGCCGTATCGACGCCGTACAGGCTTGCCGGCGCCCGGCTGCGATCTGGCGGGCTGGTATGGCTCTGATGAGTTTGGTGCAGAAACCTTCGGTCAATGGATTTCTGCGCTGTCACGCTCCTTTGCGATCACCCATGACAGCGAGGTCTGCGCCAAGGTCGATCGTCTCGTGCGCGCGTTCTCAGAGACAGTGGAGCCAGCCGGCAAACTGTATGGCGACACTAGACTGACGGGAGGCTCCGCCTACCATTACGACAAGCTGGCTTGCGGATTGATAGATGCGCACGAATTCTGTCACCAACCGATAGCACTTGACGTGTTGAGCCGGGCAACTGAAGCCGTCCTGGCGCAACTTCCGGGAAGAGCCCTCGACGAATTAGCAGAAAGCGGTGGTGCTCACGAAAGCTACACAATACCCGAGAATCAGTTCATTGCCTGGCAACGGGGCGGGCCGGATCGCCACCTTGAGATGGCGCAGGCTTATCTTTATGACTCGTTTTTTGATCCTCTAGCGCGAGGTGAAGATGTTCTTGCAGGACGGCACGCCTATAGTCACGTGAACGCGCTGTGCTCGGCAGCTAAGGCCTACCTGGTTTTGGGCGACGAGAAATACCTGCGAGCTGCGAAGAACGGATTTGCGTTCGTCGAAGCGCAGAGTTATGCCACGGGAGGTTGGGGGCCAGGGGAGAGCTTCATCCCGACCGTTGATCGCACCGAGGACGGTTTTCCGTCAATGAAGTCCCTTGGCGATAGCCTCACTCAGACACACTGGCATTTCGAGACACCTTGTGGAGCGTACGCGCACTTCAAGCTGACTCGCTATTTGTTGCGGATTACCAAGGACCCAGCCTACGGTGACAGCATGGAACGTGTTATGTACAACACCGTGCTCGGAGCTAAGCCGCTCATGCAGGATGGTCGCGCCTTCTATCAGTCTGACTACAACAGCAACGGTCACAAGTTCTATTTTGACGGCTACTTTGGTTCGGTCCAATCGGAGTGGCCATGCTGTTCCGGGACGCTGCCTCAGATCGCGGCCGATTATCGAATCAGCACATACTTTAGCGATCCCGAAGGAATCTTCGTGAATCTCTATATCCCCTCGGCGTTGACATGGCAGCAGAATGGTGCGCAGATTTCGTTAACTCAATCAGGATCCTATCCATTGAGTGATCTGGTGAGTCTCGTGCTGACCACCTCGCAGCCCTCGGAATTTGCGTTGCGTTTGAGGATCCCGGCGTGGTCACAACAGCCCTCAATTCGCATCAATGGAAAACGGATCGATACACCGGTGGCACCCGGAAGATTTGTATCTTTGAAACGCGAGTGGAATTCCAACGACCGCATCGATCTTGAGTTGCCTCGCAGGATGGAGCTAAAGGCTGTGGATTCGCACCACCCTGACATTGTTGCGCTGGTTTCTGGCCCACTGGTGCTGTTCGCTCTGACTGCCGGAACTCCCACTGTCACACGGGCGCAACTGCTTGCGGCGGCGAGGCAGAGTTCTGAGAGCGACGAATGGATAGCACAAATGACAGGCGGGAACCTACGCTTTAAGCCGTTTTGGGCGATCAAAGATGAGCGATATTCCACGTATTTGCTCGCGACCTAAGGATTCAACGGCGTGCTCACAGCAACTCCATTCTCTATCACCGCGGGAACTAACTTAGCCACCTGATCACTCGGCTGTTCGAGGACTGACCCGCGTGCCGATGACAGATTTGTTCGACACAATTACGGCCCACGCAGTTGCCTTCCAAGCGCGATCGGTGGTCGGTGTGGAGTCTACCGTCATCCAGATGCGGCTCTGCCGCTGTCGCACGAGCAATGCCTTCTGAGATTGCTCATGTGACCTTCCTACCCCCTTTCTCCTCATGGGAAAGGGGGACTTTTTAGAAACAGGCTAGCCATGCCCCTTACACGAAACTGGATTGGACACTCCGGTCGGCTACACCGGCTAGGAATCCTGCCGACTTCCAGGTGACGTGCATCAGGTGTTCTATTTCTCAACGAAACGGCCGACCGCGTCCCTTTGCCAGCCTCCTACGCTGCGACGATGAGTTCGAGGTCTCGAATTCTCATTGGGACCTCTCATTTATCGATAATGTGGGCGTTCACCTGCCTTTCAAGCTGCACACAGGCATGTTGTGATGTGCGATGCAATTGAATGACGGCAACCCGAGCATTTTGAGCGATTGGGGGAAACCGCATCAGCAACCTCTCCACGAATCAGATCTAGGAAAACGGCGGCCGGGAAGCCTTTCTGACGAGGCCAGGGCGCTTTATCCTTCTATCTAAATTGAGAGCTTTGGCTGGATCGACCCGCAATGGTCGTCGATGATTGGAGATTACTAACCAGTTACCTTTGGACTTTCCCAAGCGCAAGCGCATGTTTTGCATAAGGACGATAATGCAGAAACCAAAAAGTTAGACGATTCACGCACTATTCATCTATTTCATTGCGGGTCAGTTCAAAAAAAATACTCATACAAGGTAGAGTGCAAAATTCATTTCCATTGCGGATCATCTCGCGGCGAGACTCTGCCCACGAAGATGCTTTCCTGTCGAGATACAAGGCTCTGTCGGAGCACGCGCTAAAGCTGACGCGTGGAAACCGCGACGTTGCCGGCGACCTTCTGCAAGATACGTTTGTCTATTTCACGGAAGCCAAGCCCGCACTCGATGAGATCGAAAATCTGGACGCATACCTCTATAGTGTCCTCCGCCATCTCCACTTTGCATCCTTGCGTAAAGGGATGCGTGATCCGATTGGGGAACTCGCCGCCATCGACTATGAATCGGCGGAACTGACCCTGCGGGCGGCCCCCGTCTTCAATCGCCTCTACGTTTGCGATCAATTGGCGCGGGCCTGCGAACTTGCCGTCGCCCGCAAAGATGAATCTCGGCCTCACTGCCTGCTGCTGCTGCGATTCTTTCATGGATACTTTCTCGATGAGTTGGTCCGGGTCGCCGGCAATTCCGACAACACAATCCGTAAGTGGCTGCGCGAAGCGCAAAGCGAAGTACGCGCCGCACAGCAAGGGCAGTCCCAAGAGCGCCCTCAGAAGGATGGCTGGAGCAGGCAGCTCGTGTTGTACGACCGCCCCGAAGAATTTCTGCGCTCGTTGCGTCAATTACTGCTGAACTCCGCGCAGAGCCCGTGTCCGAGCCGCGACGAGATTCGGGCACAATACAGCGCCCTCAGCCCAAACGAGATTAAGACGGAGCTTCTGAGCCATCTGGCCGTGTGCGGCAAATGTCTCGACCGGGTGAATAACATTCTTCAAATACCTCTCCTTGCGAATCGCCACGTGGGCGACATCAACGATCGTGGACGCAGACCGAAGAATGGGCCTGGCCCAGGTGCTGGTGTCTCTGGGGATCGCTTCGATCTCTCCAGCGCGAGACGGCGGCGCGACACGAAGATTCACCACGAACCCGCAAAACTGATTGTCAGAATTAACGGAGACGAGCGCGCTGTCTACGATCTCGGCCAGGAGTCCCATCACTTTGTTCTCAAGCTCTCCACGCAGGAAGATGTTCATCTCGTAGAAGTCGTCAGCGAGCAGGATGTGTCCCTGCTGGCCTTTGTCGTTGACGATTCGCGGACGCAAAAGCCGTTGGAGTGGCGTCGTGTTCTCGAAATGACCAATGGGCGCGTCCTCGAAGCCACGTTGCGCTACGGTGAAACCTGGCCTTCGGTGGAAGTGGTTTACCATGACCCCTCGCAGTCCCGCGCCGCGGCAAAATCGGACAACCCTCTCTCCTCCAACGCCGCGCTGCTTCGCGGGCCGGTCTTGGATCAAGGAACTGAGCAGGTCAATGTCATAGGCGCGGCACCGGCAGATTTCCCAGACCGCCAGACTAATCGCGCGGTCACGGCCTCCCCGCGAACCACGGTCACGGATTTGCCGAAACAAGCTCGGCGCTGGTTTACACGCATCCCTCTCCCAAACATGAATCCATTGCTTGCGGGCGCAATGCTCTTCGCACTTTGTTCCGTCGTCTGCTTCTTCCTATGGACGAAGAGCGGACCGCGAATTTCCGCACGAACGCTCCTCAACCGTGCAGAGCAGTCGGACGTTGCCGTTGCGAAGCCCGGAATTCCTGGGGTGATCTATCAGAAAGTGCGGTTCACCAGCGCAGGTCACAGCTTTGAACGGGCCATCTATCGTGATCCCGAAAACAAGCGCAAGCCCAGGCACCACCAACTGAATCCAGACGATCAGAAGATTAAGGATCGTCTCGATCTGGCAGGCGTGAACTGGGACGAGCCGCTCTCCGCAGCCAACTACAGTGCATGGCACGATGGTCTGCCGGTGAGACACGATGCCGTTACGAGGACTGGCAAAAATCTCCTGACTCTGACGACATCCACAGGCTCAAACGGCCCGGTCGTCCAGGAATCTTTGACGGTGCGGGAGAGCGACTTTCACCCCATTGAGCGCACGGTTGAGCTTCGCGGCGAGGGAACCGTTGAAATTGCAGAGTTGAACTACGACGTGATGCCGTGGGGGGCTGTGAACCAGGATTGGTTTGAGCCGCTGTCGGGGCGGGCCGTCACGGATGCGCCGGGCATTCTTCCCGCCCTTGCGGTTCATGTGCCTCGTGTGCTCTCCAATCTTGAACTCGACGAGGCGGAGCTTGAAGCGAGGATCGCTTTGAATCAGCTCCACGCCGACGCAGGAGAGCCGATTCATGTTGGGCGTAGTTCTTCTGGAATAGAGGTCAAGGGTGTTGTCGATACAGATGTGCGCAAGCAGCAGCTTGTTTCCAGGCTGTCCCAGCTTCCCCACGTTCAGTCATCCATCCTGAGCGTCGAGGAGTTGGGTAATCGTCCGCCATCCGGCTCTCTTTACAGTCCAAGCGAGCCGATCCATGTCTATTCGGTCGAAGCCCAGGTGTCCCCGCTTGAGCAATATCTACGCGAGACAAAACGTTCTGAGGATCAGCTAAGCACTGTCTCGCAAAGCCTTCTGGATGGAAGTCTAAAAATTCAGCAGGCCGAAGCCCACTTCTCGGAACTGCAACCGCGTTTTTCGGGAGCCAACCAGCTCCCCTCCGACCTGCAAAAGCAACTGGCAACTCTTGCGCATACGTACCTTGGAACGGTCGAAGCCGGTCTCCAATCGAATCTGCATGTTCTGCTTTCACTCGGCCTAGACGACGCGAGCCCATCCGCCGTCCTTCCCGAATCCAGTTCCCCCGAAGGGGATGTTGAGCAACAGATTCGTCATTACCAGGAACTCTGCCGGGAATTGATTACCGGTGGAGGAAGACAGCCGCGATCTGCCGCGGCAATTACGAACGATCTCATCAAGACCAGCGCGCGAATACGCCTGCACTTAACTCAGATGTCTGCATCTATCCCGCAGACAGAAAACTGACAGGACCTTTCAAATCTAAGGAGTGAACGACGATGTTTCGTTACATCCATGCCCTACTTGTCTATTTTCTCCTCTGCGGTCTCGGCGCGTTTGCTTATGGCCAGGACGCGCAGATACAAGGCCAAGTGTCTGACCCGACCGGAGCCGCCATCTCCAAAGCGCTGGTTCGTGTTGTAGACCAGCGAACAGGCACGGAACGCAAGCTCGAAACCAACGACAATGGCCAATACACTGTGCCAGGTCTCACACCGGGGACCTACATGATCTATGTGCAGGCACCGGGATTTGGCGCTGCTGTCAGTAATGAGATCGCACTCAATCCGGGCCAGAGCGCGGTGATGGATTTCACGCTGAAGGTCGGCGCGACGTCGGCTGATGTCATTGTCACCGCCGAGAAGCGTGAAGAACGGCTTCAAGATGTGCCAGTTGCAGTTACGGCGATTGATCCCCAACCGCTCGCCGAACGAGGCGAAGTGCTGCTCCGTGACTACTACATGACTGTTCCCGGGTTGAATTTGACACCCAATATCGAGGGCACTCAAAACATAAACTTACGAGGAGTTACGACGAGCTCTTTCTCTAATCCGACTGTAGGTGTCCTGATCGACGATGTCCCGTACGGGGCCACTGGAGGTCATGGGGGAGGTAATTTGCTCCCCGATTTTGATCCCGGTGAGTTCGCGCAAATCGAAGTCTTACGCGGGCCGCAAGGGACTCTCTACGGCGCGGCTAGTATGGGTGGGTTGATTAAGTTCGTGACGACAGATCCTTCGACAGACCGCTTTGGTGTCTCTGTTTCGACAGGTATCAGTGGCGTCACCAACGGTGCCGAACCGGGGTACACTCTTCGGGCGTCCGCAAACGTACCAATTCGCAAAACGCTGGCTGTCCGCGTGAGTGGCTATGATCGACAGGATCCAGGCTATATCGATGATATTTTCACAAACCAAAAGGGCGTCAACGAATCACACGCAGACGGTGGAAGATTGTCGTTGCTGTGGCTGCCGTCTGACAACTTGTCTGTGAAGTTAGGCGCGACGTACCAGCACATTAGAACGAATGGCATCAATGAGATCACACGAGGCGACGGCGAAGGCGATTTACAGCAGAATTATATAGCAGGACTGTTCGGTGAACGGAACGCTGGGATGTATACCGCCGATGTCAAGCTAAAGTTCGGCGGAATGGGGTTAACTTCCCTCACAGGATACAACGCCAATATCGGTGTAGGTCCGTTTGACTTCACACCATTCGTGAGCAGCCAGACACAAGCTGCGTTCGGAGTCGCCGGCAACCAGCTATTCGACAAAAACCGTTTTTCAAAGGTTAGTGAAGAAGTTCGACTCTCAGCTTCTCTATGGCGCAATATCGATTGGATGGTTGGCGGCTTTTATACTCATGAGGCTAACAATAGCAATGATACTGACTACGCTGCAGTTCCGCTGACTGGGCAAGTCGTTGGTCTGGGATATTACGGAACTTTTCCGGACACATATCAGGAATATGCCGGTTTTCTGGACCTTACCTATCACATCACAGAACGTCTCGACGTCCAAGTTGGAGCGCGCGAAAGCAACATCGAAGTCGACAATCCCCCCAGCAGTACAGTCGGTCCATTGGTCCAATCAGTTTTTTCTGGCCCCCCCGGTGGAATTTTTAACCCAGCCTTCCACTCAACTTCCAGCGCCTTCACATACCTGGCAACCGCACGGTACAGATTTGTGCCGGATCTTATGATGTATGCAAGAGCGGCGTCAGGATATCGCCCAGGCGGACCTAATAATGTTGTGCCAGGCGTGCCGTCGCAATTTCAGCCTGACAAGACGGAAAACTACGAGCTCGGCCTTAAAGGTGACTTCGTTAACCATAAGCTCTCCGTCGACGCAGACATCTATTACGTCGATTGGAAAAATATTCAGCTCGCATTACAATCGCCCCCTCCAGCGGACGTTGGGTATATGGCAAATGGGGGCGCAGCCAAGAGCGAAGGTGCTGAACTTGAAGTGAATGCCAAACCGCTGGGTGGCCTGACCATTGTTGGGTGGGGTGTTTACGACGATGCTGCTTTGACGCAGAATTTTCCAGCGGATAGCACGGCTTTCGGCGTCTCTGGTGATAGGCTTCCGGCCACCTCGAGGTTTTCTGGCAATTTGTCGCTCGAAGACCAATTTCGGATCTCGGATACTGTAACCGGATTTGTCGGCGGAAACGTTAGTTATGTCGGAGACCGCAAAGGTGCCTTTACGGGTTCTCCTCTACGGCAGGACTTCCCGGCATATACAAAAACTGATTTCCACGCCGATCTAGGGTACAAGTCGTGGACTGTGTCGTCCTACGTTGACAACGTCGCGGATACGTGCGGTCTCTTAAATGGCGGTATCGGCTATGTTTCGCCGAACGGCTATGTAATCACCATGCCTAGAACATTCGGTGTCTCGCTTTCTAAGAAATTCTAAGCGTGGCGTGCTGCGTGGATGCCTGACATGCGCGAAGTGAGCTCTGTTGATGGGGCGCAACCTCGAATTGCCGACCGAAACAGCACTTGTGCAATCCAGCGAAATGTTACACAGGGGGTGGAGTAATGCGTAATCGAGCCTTTCGACTCGTTGTCGTGTTGTTCGTAATTATTTCCGCTGTATCGCAATTGTCGCGGGGCGTGCTGGCGGAGGATGAGCCTCAGAGCAAAAAGGACAGTGTGCCGACCATCTCTGCAGACGGAACGATTATTTTGCCGTCAATCCGGGTACCTCTATCGGAGCACTTGAGTCGGCAGGCCGCCGAGGCGGTTGCCGAGTATTTCAATGTCTTGAATCGCAGTGCCAGGGAGGGCATCGACTACAACGATGCCAAATATGTGAGTGATTTCTTCGCTCGCGGGCCCGTCCTGGCCGCGAGGCTCTACCCAACCAAGATGACCGAAGCTGAAATCGCCGGTGTGCGAATCCGGACATATCTACCTCGTGATGGCCGTGTCGACGATGAGCGGAGGATACTTATAAACTTACATGGCGGTGGTTTCCGAACGGGCTGGCCCGATATTGCAGATGAAGAATCCGTACCTATCGCCAGCAAAGGGCATTTCAAGGTTATCAGTGTCGATTATCGGGAAACACCCAATCACTTCCCAGCAGCGAGCGAGGATGTTGCTGCCGTCTATCGCGAGCTACTGAAGACGCATCACGCGGAACAAATTGGTATTTACGGTTGTTCGGCTGGCGGCTTTCTGGTTGCCGAGTCGCTAGCTTGGTTTCAAGAGCACGGTTTACCAAGACCGGGGGCTGCGGGAATCTTCTGTTCATCTGCAGAGGGGTATTCGGGGGGAGACGCCGATTATCTGTCCGGGCCATTGATTGGGATGGCTGCGGAGGACCCGACGAAATGGGGTGCGAGCCGAGGCGTCGATGGTGCTCCCTATTTCCAGGGTGCGGATTTCAACAGTCCGCTCGTCTCTCCGATCGTTTCCGATCGCACGCTTTCGCAATTTCCACCCACGTTGATCATCACCGCAACACGAGCGGGTGACATGAGTGCTGCCGTATTCACTCACTCAAAGCTCGTGAGCTTAGGAGTAGACGCCGAGTTGCATGTGTGGGAAGGGTTGCCGCATGGATTTTATGCATTTCTTCCGGACCTGCCGGAGTCCCGCCAAGCCGTCGATGTAATCGTTAATTTCTTCCATAAACATCTCGATGAGAATCGAAAATGAATCGCGGACCCCTAGAAACGAAAAGCGTATGGACAGTCAGTCGGAGAGAACTGCTGCGATACGGGCTATGCGGATTCGTTAGCGCAAGCTTTCAAGGCAGAGCTGGCGCAAGCGTAGGTTACGACACGACTCCCATTGTCGTTGAGACTAGTCACGGAAAAGTGCGGGGAGTCTCGGAGCGGGAAGTGTCGAAGTTTCTAGGTGTCAGATATGGTGCTCCTACTGCTGGGCGAAACAGATTCATGCCGCCGCAAGCTCCTACGCCCTGGGCGGGTGTAGTGAATGCGATTCACCCATCGTCGATTGCCTACCAACAGCCGCGGGTACCTAATTCACTATATGCGGAGGTCCTGAAGGGAGCTTTGCCCTGGCAGATATGCTCAGAGAACTCTGCACTGCGAGGTATGAGTGAGGACTGTCTATTTCTGAATATCTGGACAAGTTCTATTAAGTCATCTCAGAAGCGTCCGGTGATGGTGTGGTTGCATCCCGGGAACTACATAGCGTGGGCCGGATATTCACAATGGACTGACGGGACTAGATTAGCGCGTGAGCAAGACGTTGTTCTTGTATCGCTGAATCACCGCCTAAACGTATTTGGCTTTCTCGATCTGTCGGAATTTGGAGAGGAAGAGTGGGGTCAATCGGGTAACGTTGGTCTCCTGGACATCATTTCAGCGCTCCGATGGGTCAAAGACAACATCTCTAGCTTTGGCGGAGACGCAGATAACGTGACCATTTTCGGTGAGTCCGGTGGCGCGGGAAAGGTGAGTTTCCTGCTAGCTATGCCAGAGGCTCGGGGGTTATTCCACCGGGCCGTGATTCAAAGCGGCGCCCGGCACCGTGCCCGTGAACGAGACCATGCGAAAGCTGTGACGCGGAGGATTCTGGGACGATTGGGAATCAACGATTGGAATTTAAATTCCATTCAAAATATTGAACCGGCGAAGCTAGTCGCTGCCACCGCTACTGAGACCTTCGTACCAGTGCTAAACGATGCGCTTCCAGCCCACCCAGTGTCCAAGGCGGGGCTTGAGGTTTCAAAGGACATTCCAGTAGTTTTGGGGACCAATGCAGATGAGAGGGCCTATGCCGATCTAAATGGCGCAGCTGACCACGTCGTTGATGAGGCCACTCTAAGGGAAGCTCTTGCGAAGGTTGGTTGGCTTAGGCCCGATAGCCCAAGCGCGACGTTGTTGGAGGCTTACAGACGCGAATTTGGCAATAGCTCGCCGAGACAAACCTATCTTGATATCTTTGGAATGCTTGAGGAAGCGCGCGCGACTTCAATGGCCACTAGAAGGGTCGAGCAAGGGGGAGCCTCGTCTTATCTATATCTTTTCAATTGGCGATCGAGCGGATGGGGGGGACGCTTTGGGGCATGCCACACTTTCGAGATACCTTTTGTTTTCGATAACCTCGCAGCCGCGAAGCAACTGTTCTCCGGCGGCCTCGACGCACAGGTGATTGGACTTGCCAGGGCGATGGGAGCAAGCTGGTGTACGTTTGCGCGCGTAGGCGACCCGAATAACAAAACGATTCCGCATTGGGGTGCTTATGGCGCAGACAAAAGAGAGACAATGCTAATCGACTGCACGTGGGAGGCAAGGCAAGATCCAGCAGAACGCGTTAGACGAGCATTCGGGAACTTGCCATTTGACTTTTGACTTGTGTCGATCAAAAAGCAATTGCGAGGAGTTCGTGGATTCGGTGATCAGGCGTCACATTGACCTGCTGCCAGGCAAGCCAACATTCGGGGTAACGCGCGATGAATCGTAGAGAGTTTCTCGCAGTCGGCACACTCGCTACGGCGTCTCTTATCGATCCGATTTCGAGTTCGCCTGCGTCATTGAACGGCCTCGGCTCATTCGAGTTCATTTTCTTCACTGACACTCACATTGAGCCGGAACTTTCTGCTGCGAATGGTTGTGCTATGTGCTTCAAGAAGATTCGGTCCTCTGCTAGAGCAGATTTTGCGATCCAAGGCGGCGACCATGTTTTCGATGCATCGGCTGTTGATCGCATTCGCGCAAACTGCCTGTTTGATCTTTACGCTAGGACGGAGCAGGACCTCGGACTAAAGGTCTACCACACCATCGGCAACCACGACATCTTCGGAGTTTTCCCGAAGAGCGGTATCAATGTTGGCGATCTAGGGTATGGCAAACAAATGTTTCAGGAGCGCATCGGGCAGACTTATTACTCGTTCAACCACAAGGGCTATCACTTTGTGGTTCTTGACTCGTTCCAAATTACAGAGAACCGCAATTTGGAGGCTCGCGTCGACGCCGCGCAACTGGCTTGGCTAAAGAAGAACCTTGACTCAATTCCAGCGGGAACTCCCATCGTGGTCACGGTCCACGTTCCGCTCTTAAGCGGCGCCGTTGCGTATGCCTTCCCTGGCGCAGGCCCGAGGAGCCAGCTCGTCATTGCAAATGCCTCCGAAGTGATATCGCTGTTCAATGGCCACGATGTGTTGGCCGTTCTGCAAGGGCATCTTCACATCAATGAGGTGGACACCTTCAAAGGCATCCCCTACGTCACTAGCGGTGCGGTGTCCGGAAACTGGTGGCATGGCTCTCACGCCGGAACGCCGGAAGGATTTACCGTTGTCAGCCTTCGCAATGGCAAGATCAGCTGGCGCTACGAGACGTATGGGTTCAAAAGCATCGATCCGCAGAATACCTAAACAACCGGAGGAAACACTGTTTCTTGTATCCCATAGGTACAAACTTTGGTCCCTATCGCCGGCATTTGTCAGGCCAATCAATCTGAAGGTCACGATCCAAGCTTCAGTCTCGTGGCTGAACGGATGGCCAAGGAAGCGTCTGGCGACTCCTGCTTCCGTATGAAGAGTGAAATAGGCATATCGTCCCTCCTCCGAGTACTAGGGGTGGGTTTTGGCGTTGCAGTGATCATTGGCGGCGTTGTGGGTCAAGGCATTCTGCGCACCCCAGGGCTGGTGGCAGGGGGACTTCACAATGAAACGTACATTTTGTTCGCGTGGCTGGCAGGGGGCTTATTTTTCACTCGTCGATTCGATGTCGATTGTTGAACTAGGAGCATCGATACGAATCAGCGGTGGTCCCTACGCATTCTATCGCCGAGCTTTTGGCCCTCTCGTGGGATTCTTAACCGGCTGGACCGATTGGCTTGCACAGACCGCCACCGCTAGCTTCATCGCTATTGTGTTCGCCGAATGCGTGCATCGGCTCGGACTTCTGTCCAAAGTTCCTGTGAGTGTGGTGCGAACTGCGATATTACGGGTTGCACCTAATATGTACAACGAACTGAGCGACGCTAACCGGGCTCTTCGATGCGTTGCCCAAATTCCTCTAAGGAAGGAAACTATGAAGCTTAGATTGCTCAACGGGCAGGATGTACGTGTGTTGCTCCCGATGGATAACTGTATCGACATCATGCGCAAGGCGATGCTTCTGGTCGCGGAGGAGCGGACGCTTCAACCTCTCCGCTCGTCACTTTGGCATCCGAATGGGCAGGGCCTCCTCAGCATGATGCCCGGCTATACGGCGGACCCGCACTGGCTTGGTATCAAAGTCGTATCCGTTTTTCCAGGCAATTTTGGAACCGCGCGTGGATCGCACCAGGGAATGGTGTTGCTCTTCGAACCCGCTAGCGGATCGCCGGTGGCGATTGCGGATGGACGAGAGATCACGGCAATACGCACGGCGGCGGCTACTGCGGTAGCGACGGATACTCTGGCAAGAAGCAACGCTGCATCGCTAGCGATCCTTGGCTACGGCGAGCAGGCGTGCACCCATCTGCAGTCATTGCTCATCGTGCGACCATTCGAGAGGATTCTCGTCTGGGGTCGAGATTTTGCGAAAGCACAACAGTTCTGCAAACGAGCCGCGCTGCTGATCCGGTCGCATGTCGAAGCAGTACGCTCGGTACGTGCGGCCGTGGAAGCTGCAGACGTCATTTGCACCACCACGGCTTCTCCGGAGCCCGTACTTGAAGGCAAATGGCTGCGTTCCGGCCAACACCTCAATGTGGTGGGATCGAGCATTCCTACCACTGCCGAAATCGACATCGATGCGGTGATTCGCTGTCGGATGTTTGTAGATTTCAAAGATAGCGCGCTCGAGCTCGCGGGGGATTTCCGACGGGCCCGAGAGGCGGGGGCAATTGGAGAGGACCACATACTTGGCTCTCTTGGAGACGTGCTGGCTGGCAGAATAGTGGGCCGAACGTCCGATCAAGACATCACGATGTTCAAATCTTTGGGCATGATCTGTGAAGATCTCGCGGCTGCCGACTTTGTGCTGCGCGAGAGCGAACGGCGCGGCGTCGGCACACTCGTTGAATGGTGACGCATTGCCACTAACTTATCAACGACACAGGGTGAAGCGGGAGCGCCACCGTTCGGTCCCTCTGTAACCAGAATAGGAGCATCGCGTCCCTTTATGAAGCAACTTCATGATGCTGTACACAAACAATTGCTCGGACTCTCAGTAAACCCCTCGGAACTGGATAATGTCATCACGCCAGCGCTGGCGATCTACCCGGAATTCATTACTGCTAATGTGCAAGTGATGCAGAAGCTGCTCAAGGGACATCTTGAGCTGTGGCAACCGCATGTGAAGACATCAAAACTAGCTAAGACAATGCGCCAATTGACAGCGCTCGGGGTAACGCATTTTAAATGCGCGACAACTCTGGAGTTGCTGACTGCATGTGAGGCTGGTGCTGAGGAGGTACTGTTCTCGTATCCCGCAGACGGGCCACGTGCGCGGAGGATACGTGAAATCGCTTTCTCCTCTTTGGGAACTCGAATCTTCGCAACCGTGGAGAATGTGGCGCAGATCGATCAATGGAAGGGGAGCAACGTTGGACTTTACATTGATGTAAATCCCGGCATGGATCGCACTGGAATTGCGCTTTCGGCTAGGCAAGAGATTGTAAAGCTCGCTGCCGGGATGGCAGAGAGCGGGGTCTCTTTTGCGGGATTGCACTGCTATGAGGGGCATGCGCGACAGCCCGACCTCACTGGACGCAAGGCGACATTGTTTCCCGTATATGAAGCGCTCACCGCGTTGGTGAGGACGCTCGAAAATGCGGGTCTTTCAATGAATTGCGTTGTGACCTCGGGCACACCTGCACTGCCATGCGTGCTGGCTTTCCAGGAGACGTGTCGTGAAGCATTTTTGCATCGCATATCGCCCGGCACGGTTGTGTATGGGGACTTGACCAGCGCGGAACAATTGCCTTCAGAATGGGGGTTCCGTCTTGCAGCTATCGTAATCAGCAGGGTCATCAGTCGTCCGGCCCCAGGGATAATCACTTGCGATGCGGGGCATAAGGTGATGTCTGCGGATCTAGGAGTACCGAATTGCATCGTGTTGGGGCACCCGGAATTCGAACCGCTAGGTCCCAGTGAAGAGCATATGCCCATTCGCGTACCGGAAGGAGAACCAATACCGGAGATTGGTACGATACTGTATCTTGCTCCCAAGCACATTTGTCCGACAGTGAATAACTTCGATGAGGCCCTTTGGGTTGAAGGAGGTCGCGTATTAGAGGTGGCTGAGGTTACCGCGCGAGGACGCGAGTCCCCCTTGCCGTCTCCAGTGCATGAACGGTCTCCAGTGCATGAATAGTAGTTACGCAGATCAACGGCGGTGGTGATCTTTAAGGGAACTCCCTATGTCATTTGCGGTACGGTGTGCGAAAAACTCGCGGAATACCCAGTGGGGAACCCGACTACTCTTCCATTTTCAATCCCGCCGATTGGACGCCAGATCCGATACGGCAAGGAGGGGCATTTCCTGCGACCTTCGCATCGGTCCCTTAACGAACGTTGGTGAGCTCATTGATAAGGACCCGCAGACCTTTCGACAGCTCAAACGTGTAGTCATGATGGGAGGATCGCTCGGGCAAGGAATGGAACGATACGTGGCTCGGCATATACATCCACCAGCCTTGCTCTCAAGAAGGCATTTAATATGGTCCGCGAATCTCAATTCCAGCTTAGTGCTGAAGCGTTTAACCCATGCGGCACTGCCGCTGTCACGCGGGCATGGCGGTAAACGTGCTCATGTGGCCTACCTGCCCCCTCTCCCATTTGGGAGAGGGGACTTTTTCAGACTGCTCGCCGCAAGATTGGCCGATGATTCAGCAATCCATTTCCCATCTTCTGCAGCCGTATCGCCTTCGCGGAATCGGAGCGGGGTGCGTTGACAGCAGTTTTGACAACTCATGAATCTGAGAATCTGAAGACCATCTTGTTCTGCAATCTGGCCAACGCAGGTTGACAGAATGGCGGCCGAAGTGGCTGCGCTCCAACCTGTTGATTATATTGGCCCATGGTTGACACAATGTTTTGGCATCTGACAACTCTTCAGACCGGTAGGCACTCTTTCGTGCGGGCAAACCCCGGAGCGTATTCCGCCGAAAGCACCTGTTTGTACCACGGCGATCAAAACGCGTCCGCCTCACAAATCCAGAAACTCCTTTCTATGGTGGCCAAAACCATCCTCCTCCATCGCATTCCATACAGCGCCAGACTCGGGCAAGCTAAACGCATCGGCGGCCCGTGCGTGGGAGCTATCAATGTGTTGTGGAAAGACCCGATTTGCTTAGGTCTCAAGTTTTCGTTCGGCAAACAGATCCGTAAAACCGAGATCGTACTGATTCTTATTGAAGATATTCTCGATATCCGAGCGAACGATCGGGCTGAGTCTCCAATTCAGGTTTAGCGAGGATTCGGCTTCAATCATGCACTTTCTGGCCATCTCGGACAGAATGTTATGGCCAAAAGAGTGCCCTCGTTGCATCACCGAGCAGAGCTCAAGAAATGAAGCGTGCTCCCGGTCGAACAAAAAACGGACCACGATGATTTCATCGAGCAGGTTGAGGGATTGCGCCCTGCACCTCAGAAACTCTTGGAACTCGCGGTTCCCAGCGAGGGTGATCCGAGCCATAAAATGGTTCTCACCTTCCTCAAAGACGGGAAATCCAAGCCCCTGTTCCAGCACATTCTTGTAGACCGCATCAATGCCACGGCCGACTTTGTCGCATAGCCCGAGATAGCGCGAACCTTCCGCGACGAGAAAGTTGCGATAGACCGGCGTGCAATGCAAGAGCGATTCCGATGAAAGTCCCGTGCACAGCGCCCCTGGACTCTCAAATTCGATCGCATCGTCCGTAGCTCGGATGACGACCGGCGAGTTGGCGCGGTAATCCCGATGAACGTAGGCATTCATTAAGATCTCTTTCATGCAGCTCTCTGGAATTTGGGGACAGAGCGAATTCAATAGTGCGGTGCGTGATCCTAGAAGGAGTCGGTAGGACTCAACGATGTTCGTACGTATTCTTTTTTCGCCAAGCCGGCTGATCACGATCGTCTCGAGTCCAGGACAGATGCGGCGAATCGACGCATCGGTGCCGAACAGCAGAATTCCGGCCAATGAGATTCTTGCTGGTGTTCCACAAGGGGCGGTATTCTCGATCAACCCAATATGGGTTAGAAAATCAGCGGGGGACTCCCAGTTCTCTCCATCAACCGAGAACTTCCGGTTGTGTTGCTGAATCCCCCAATGGATAGACGCGAGCGATAAATCACGTAGATCTGCCGATTCTACCGGAGCTTTGGTCCGGTCATCTTCAGCAAGATAATAAGGACGGCAGCTCTTTCCGCTGCGGATTCTCGAAAGGCCGCTCGTCGTTTGATGACCGCTGGCTCGGCGCGTCTTCGTGACAAACACGGCAAAGCATTGCGCCTTCGAATGTCCCGTTGTTCCTTGTAGCAGGGAACTTACATCGGCCACCCTGACGTCGACTGGTGGCACCGTTCCGTCTTGGATGCGTTGCGCAACCCACTCCGGCGTTGCGTCCCGGTAGGGACATGGCGAGAATTTTTGGCTGCCGTGATTCTTGTCGTCAACCCCGAGGATGAGAAGTCCTCCATGCGCATTGGCAAGACAAGCTGCCGAATCGCTGGCCTTCTCAGCCAGTTGTTTTTCGTTGCTGCACCAGCCCTTAAATTCGAGCGTTTCGGACTCGAGAACAGAGGCGGGTTGGGCACACAACTGCACGAAGATGCTTCGGAGCAGTTTGTCGTCCTCAAAGTTCGGAGAAGACATAGGGCTAAATTATAGGAGCCTCCAAATCGGCCAGATTGCGACTTATGTGGCATCTTCAGTGCGCTATGCAAACAACTCTTTATGGTCTGGTTAAGAACGGGTATGGTTACCAGGGGTCGCGAGCAAAACCCTCAAACCAGATCACCATTTTCAGGGTCAGGAGTAGCTCGAATTCCAGTGACCATATCCGAGACGTGTTCAATCGCCATTTCGATAAAGCGGCCATGGTAAACGGCATATACGGGCCTCGAAATACTCGCACCCTTTGGCCGGATAATGTTCAAAAGCAACCGATCGTCATAAACCTTCGGCCTCATCCATGCCTTGTTCTTCCACTGCCCATCATGAGTTGTGTGCGTAAAATCATCGTCGACATCTACAGACCACGTCTGGATCTCGCCGTTCTTGATCTCTTCGAGAAGCCCCCTTGCATCCGCAGTAAACAATCTAACTGCCATAAGTAGCCCTCCAATTCTTCTTCGACCTCTATCTGTTCCGATTTCGAAGGTACTCCGAGAGGGAACGGTTCCCCGTGCGCTCAAGGAGTGTGCTGAGGTGGGCATCGCCGCGTAAACCATCGCCGAAGCTCTCCCCATAAGTTTCGCGAAGTCTAGCGATCCGTGTATTGCCGTTCTTTGCTCGTGTTTGGCCGTTCTCATCCCGAGAGCGGCCATCCAGCCCGGTGTTTTCCGCCATATTGATCCCCCTTTTGCCCCAAAACCATTACCCAATCTGCCTGCGACAGAGCATGTAGATTGATTATACCATATGTTCATACAAGTGCATATCCATCGATATATCCATCCATATTTGAAGCGATGCATGTAGATTGGACATCTGAGGTATGATGATCCGGCTAACCAAAATCCTCACCTTGGCATCTTCCGCTCAGTGGAAGGTTTAGCCATGAGCACCCTTGCTAAGCAACGGACAACCCGAAAAACCTCAAAAAAGGAAAGATCTATGGCCCTCACTGCCCGCAAAGATCGGCCTGGCCGGCCGCAAAAGAGGGAACGCGTTCTTGTTGAGTTCCCGCCAAGTTTGCTGAAACGCACCGACGAAGCTGCGATCCGTATGGAGAAAAATCGCAGTGAGCTGATCCGAACTGCAGTTGAAAAGCTCCTGGATGCAGAGGAAAGAAGGAGGTTTGAGATGGAGCTGGCCGCCGCATATGCCGCAAACTCTGATCTAAGCCTCGACATCACAAAGGAATTTGAGTCGATCGATCGCGAGGGGTTCTGATGGCTGGTAAGCCCTTCAGGGGAATGGTTGTCGAGGTTGTGCTCGATCCGGTCGTCGGGCACGAACAGGGCCGGTCCCGTCCCTGCGTTGTGATTCAAAATGACGTTGGCAACCGGTTTTCTTCAACCACGATTATTCTGCCTCTGACCGATGCGTCACACGTGAAGAAACCTTCCCCTATCTACGTGTTAGTAAAAAAAGGTGACGGGGGGGCGACCAAGGATAGCTATGTCCTCTGTGATCAGATCAGAACAGTGGATCAGCAACGGTTCCGCAGGGTTTACGGTACGCTGTCCCCAGAAACAATGGCCAAGATCGACAGAGCTCTGGCAATCAGCCTCGGCCTCGGCACAAAGTAAGCGACCGGCTGCCTCTGTAAGGAACGTCTATGAGAGCGCCAGAGGCACAGGCCGCAAGCCTCCTATCCCCATATATATCCCATCTCCATATATATATGGGTAGATCGGGCCCGAACATCCGGCAATGGCCTCGGGCAATCTTGCCGAATCACCAGTATCCCCGATTTTCAGCGATTTTCTTCTTCCGCAGACGGCCGAAAACACCCTTCTCCCTCGCACTCCCAGTGACACCGGAATCGCGCTTGAAAGCCCGACCCGGCAAATCAATATAGAAGGTGACGACCCGAGGGCCAGACGAGAAGGAGAAAGGGACAACACGGAAAGGACCGACTAGCGAGGAAGGAAGGCGCCCGACGGGGCGATGTTTGGACAGGTGACCTGAGGCGTTATAGGCAGCTTGACACCGGCCACCTACGATCTGGTTGGCGTTGTCTCACGCAATGCGCGTCCGACGACCTTCTTTGCAAAGGTCTCGCTGAGTGATTCACGGGAGAAAAATCGCCGATAGAACAGTGGGCCCATGATGGACGCAACGAGCTCTCGCGCATCCTGAGAGCGGGTCAGCTCACCCCGGTCTTGCGCTCGCTCAATGACCGCAACGAAGGGGGCCCTCATCTGCATATGAATCTGCGATTGGAGTATGGCCAAGTCTTCATTTCGTTCAGCCGCATCGATGATCGACGGCATGACGGTCGCCCATGGCTGCTCGAGGCGGTGGGCTGCACCAACGGCAAGAGCCTCCAGGTCTCCTTTGAGCGTATGGGTTCCGGGGAACTGTTTGCCGCAGCAAAAGCCAAATCGAGTATGATTGCCGAAAAAGAACTGGAGCATCTAGATTCTAATGCTCGAAGAAGAGTCGCCAATCGTCGTTGTAGTTGACCGCGTTGCGGAGGCGATCGCGAAGGCGTGGAACAAATCAAGATCGGAACCTACAGGCTCAACCAATTCGGAAGAAGCGGCCTTCTTGTCCGTTGCCTACCAATATCTTGGTGCCCGGCAAGTCGCTACCTACAAAATGGAACAGGTCCGACACCTGGAGCAAACCGAGGCACGATACACCTCACCACCGAAGTCTGAGGAACTATACGCGGAACTCAGACCGCCGTCGGCGATAGGAACTGCTCTATTTGTCGGAGTCGTGTGCTTATTGGCTTTCGCTGGCATTTACGGTGTCCTAGCGTGTATAGGATGGTTGATAGAGAATATCGGGCACATTCTGGAAGGCTTGCTTTCTCTCGTCACTTCTAAAGAGTTGTTGGTAGCACTTGGCGAGATTACTTCTTACCTGGCAGTGCTCTTCATGTTTCTGTTTTTGGGACGTCAATTCCTCCGCCGGCAATGGGAATATGTCTTCGAAGGAGTTGATCACATTGCCTGGCAGATGGTGCAGGAACAGTCTAGCGAGCAAATCGGATCCGAGCGCGCGCAGATACTTGCGATGATAGGAGGGCCATTGGATGGAGGGACGCTTGGGCCTGCGCGTGCCGATGACGATCTGCTCAATGCAAAGGAGAACCCGGTTCCCATTCAGCCCGGGATCGCGGAATTTGTCTTATCCACAAACCGCGTCACCTTGGATGACCTTGGGAATGATTTCAGGGAGGCGAGAAATCAACACAACGTCGTGTTTTGGATAACCTTTGTCGCTTTCCTCGCGTGCTTATTTGGCGGGGTGGCAGCAGCTTTAATTCTCAAGCAAGATCTTAGATCGATTGGTGGAACTACGGCAATATCGACTCTGATGGGGACGTTTAGTTACAAAATGCTTGCCAGGGCTAGGCTCGCGAGAATTTCGCTGACTCTGTTTAATTCTTACGTGATCGAACTTTATGAGCGGATCGAAGAAGCAAAGAACGCAAAGGGCGAACAGGAAGCTCGGAAGCTGCGTTCTGCTGCATGGACGAATTTTCGTCTGGGAATGAACAAGCTCTATGTCCTCGAAGGGCGATCGGGGAGCAAAAAGTCGTCTTAAGAGTCTTCGCAATCGTTTCTCCAAAATCGAAGGCCACGATGCCATCCGCTTCGGCTCAAAGGCGTCCGTTCGACCGCAAATACGGTAAACCGTGTCAAAGACGATGAGACTAGATTCAGTCGCCGCCGCGGCTGTGCGGAATTGTGAGAACTCGGAAAGGGGAAGCTGTTTTGCTGTTGCGCAACCCTTCGGCCACTCAAACCTGACACCTGATACCTGACACCTAAAACCTGAAACCTCGTCCTTCCGCATAGCCAAGGTGCGGCTCTTTGGAACTGTGAGATGTTCCTGCTCGCCCTCTCTATTGTCAAAGCAATTAATCTGATCCATTCTATGTTTATTAGTTATCAAATACGATGCGCGCCGATTCGGTGCGGCTTCTAGTCTTTTCCTCCGGCTTGTGTCTAGCATCCGGGTAGCACCCTGCCGATTGCGACATGCCGCCTGCCCCCAGATGGTAGCCTTCGTCGCCACACTTAGGAGAACCGGTGCGCCAGCCAATGGTCGGTCGATTCGATGGCTATCGGCGTGATCCCATGGTATTCTCAACCATTCCTCTCAAGGACTTCCTTATGGTCGAGAAATCATCCGATCACAAGCCGAACTCTTCGCGGCAGACTGCGACCGAAGTTCTTCCTGCCACCTCGGAGCAAGAGAGTAGTTTCAATGCCCTCGAACTCTTCGCCAAGTTCGGCGGGTTCGGTGGGCTTGTACTGTTCGTCTTTCTAACGTTGTATTCTCGCTTTGCCGACCTCAAGCCGATCTTCGGCCAATTGACGGCGCAAGAGACCTACAGCCTCCTGATGACATTCATGTATCTCACCTTCGGCCTGTGTGTCTTTGGGCTGGTTTGTTATGTCTTCCTGACTCTACAGAGTCGAAACAGGCGCGCCACTGTGCAAACACTCGTTATACTGTTGGCGGCCTTGGTAATCGGAGGAGCCACCTGGGCGACGAACGGTAAGATCCGCGACAATGTAGATATCTCGATGAGCGGCCCCTCGGCTCGTGCTCAAAATGCGAATGTGCAACCAACGCAAACCTCCCAACCGTCGCCCTTGCCGAAGGCGGGGGTGCGGACATTAGTGGCTGGTAACCTCGGTTTTTCCGTCGACGGATGTAAGAGCCGAGGGCAGCAATTCGCGGCAACGGCAAACGGTGAGGTTGACCGAGATCAAGGCGGCCAGGGCGGAGCACCACACGGCTTCGATCTTGAGGTCACCGGAAATAACGGGCACGGCGTTCGCAACATTACAGTGAAGGACAACACGATCAGCTTCGAGGCTTTTGCTGACGGACCCGGCACGAACGAAGGAATGTTGGGGTGTGTCGGCGCACAGGGCGCAAACGTCAACGTCAATGTGTATGCCTACATACGGCCCTGATCTTGATCTATGTATTTCCTGGCGTGGACGCGCTCAATTCCGCTCAACACGAACCCCGCCAGATCGCCGAAAAACGTCGTCGCTAGGCCCAATCCCGGCCCAACCCGCCGCATCCCTGGCCGGGCAAACCCGTCGCGGGAGCCCCTTCTCCCCGCACCCCTCTCCCACCTACCCCGGTTCTTTGAGCGGGCCAACGGTAGGATCGGGCGACGCCGGGAGCCAATGCTCGCGCCGCACCGGGGGGAAGGGGAGAATGCGGCGCTCTGGATATTGCTTTCAGTGAATATCACTTATATGGTATAGTACATGGATGCCATACGAGGTAGAGGTCTCGGACGAGTTCAAG
>Ga0335069_10001274_pt1 | contig 40727 bp, 32 predicted proteins | sample Lox_Sample_11_FD_206714 | JGI IMG/M metagenome (GOLD analysis project Ga0335069, IMG submission 206714) | Soil microbial communities from Loxahatchee National Wildlife Refuge, Florida, United States - Lox_Sample_1.1 | ecosystem: Environmental > Terrestrial > Soil > Wetlands | place: USA...
CGCCGGCAAGCCGTTCACCTATTCCCTGAAGGACGCGCTCAAGAAAGGACCGGTGGTCGTTTACTTTTATCCGTCGGCATTCACGGGCGGCTGCAACGCGCAGGCGCACGCATTTGCGGTGAACCAGGACAAGTTTGCCGCGGCCGGGGCGACGATCATCGGCGTATCCCTCGACAGCATCGCCCGGCTCAACGACTTCTCGGCGGATCCGCAGTATTGCGCGGGGAAAATTCCGGTCGCATCCGATGCGAATGGCACCATCGCCAAGTCCTACCAGCTCAAGATCGACGCCGGACAGCCTGGCTACAAAGACACGCGTGGAGTCGAAATCGACCACGGCTACGTCGAGCGCACGACGTTCATCGTGGGCCGCGACGGCAAGATCTCCGCCACGGTCGGCGGCCTCGCGCCAACGAAGAACGTCGAGGCGGCTCTGGACGAGGTACAGAAGCTCGCTCGGAGGAAATAGGAGGTCCCGCCGCACCGGTTCGAGTCGCGGCGGGAAGTCGCAGTTTTCCGGGCATTAGTACAAGCGTCCGCCGTTGGGAACCGCACGGTCCGGCGCGAAGAGAACGACGGCGCCGCGTTCATCCGGAAATCCCAACGTGAGCACCTCGGATTTGAACGTCCCGATCTGGCGCGGTCGAAAATTGACGACGGCGGCGACCTGGCGCCCGACGAGGCTTTCAAGTGTGTAGTGTTCGGTAATCTGGGCACTGGAGCGCTTCTGGCCGATCGTCGGCCCGAAGTCGATGGTCAGACGATAGGCAGGCTTGCGGGCCTCAGGGAAGGGTTCAGCCGACACGATCGTTCCGACGCGAATATCGACCGCCAGGAAGCTGTCGAACTCAATGATCGGTGCCGGCGGTGCAAGGCCGTCGTGGGTGACATGCATGGAGGGGTTCCGGTGGCTGTGGGCGGTTCCACCTCGAATTGTGCCTCGTTCACGTCGCGAGACGCACTTAATGCCCCCGGTGGCCTCGGAACGGCGGGACGACCGGCGGCGCTCTAAGTCGGCCGAGCGACGGCTGGCCGTCTCCCTCAAGCGAACGGACCCAGTCGGCGCCTGCTGACCCTCGTGACGGCGCGGTAGGCTGCTCCGGTCGGTTCGCTCGCGTATTTCTTCGGTTTCGACCACGGAAGCGCAGGGACGCGCTGATCCCGCTGCGCGGATCTTTCGTCTCTCATCGATGAGCTCGTGTCCGCGTTCGAGTCGATCCTGAACGTGCGACACGCGATGGTGTTGCTGACCGACAGTCGTGGTCAGCAGCTCTACACGGTTGCCAGCCGGGGTTACGAGCGGCCGGGCATCGGTTCGGAAATCGCATTTGGCGACGGCGTGATCGGCGTTGCGGCGCGGGCCTGCACCCCGATCCGGCTGACCCACGCGGCCGCCGAGTACTCCTACGGGCGGACGGTGCGCGAGCGTGCCGAGGCGGGTGGACTTGCGTAGTCCTTGACGACCCAGATCCCTTTCGCTGGCCTCGAAGGCAGCGGCAGTCAGCTGGCCGTTCCGATCATGTCTTGCGGGCAACTGATCGGGGTTCTCTATGTCGAGAGTCCCGAGGAACAGCGATTCCGGTATGACGACGAGGATGGACTGGTCGCGATCGCGACGCAGGTGGGAACGGGGATCCGCCTGCTGCAGCAGGCCGAGGAGCGCGAGGAGGTGACGACCGCCGGCGCTGACGTCCCCTCGCGGGAGTCGGGTTCTGCCCTCACGATTCGTCACTTCGCGGAGAACGACGGCATCCTCATCGGCAACGAATACCTGATCAAGGGGGTCGCGGGCGCGATACTCTGGAAGCTACTGCGGGACCACGAGGCACAAGGACGCACGGGGTTAACGAACCGCGAGCTGCGCCTCGACCCGTCGATACGATTGCCCGAGCTTTCCGAAAACCTCGAGGCGCGCCTGATCCTCCCGCAGCGACGGCTCGTCGAGCGGTGCGCGGATCTGCGCCTCGACCGGAGCGGGCGCGGCCCGATACGACTGATCGTCACGCGCCCACTCCGGTTGTCCGAGGAAGGGAGCACTTAGGCCGCCGTCAGCGGCGCGAACTCCCAGCCGAGGGCCGCGACAAGCTTACCCCGGTCGACAATCAGCAACTCTGGGAGCACCGCCGAGACGACCCGGAAGAACGCGGCATTCGGCATCCCCTGCTTAAGCCCTTCGAGGAGCTTCACCCGGTCTCGAGGCGCATTGGCGGCCACCATCCACGGCAGGTACTGAGTGAGCGTCTCGGGCGGAATCGATGCGACCAGCCGCTCGACGAGCGCCACGATCTCAGCATCGGTGTGCCTTGCCCACAGCACGGCATTGTTCGCGGTCTCCTCCGTGTCCATGTGCGCGAGATCTTCGGCCATCAGCAGCGCGTAGCGTCGATACAGGCCCTTGGCGGCCGCGGCGCGGACCGCCCCCCGGCTGCCCGCGACGTCATCGCACGCAGCACGGATCCTTGCGAACGCCTCCGTGTGGGACGCATGGTCCGTCGCTGCGCGGCGCGTCGAGCCGGGTGCACGCGCCTCCATCGCCGGATGCACGAAGGTCTCCTCTTTCAGGAGATGGGATTCGCCGAGAGCGATCGCCCGTCGAACCTGCTCGATGACCGCATGCGTGTCGGCATCGTCATCGGTGTCCATTCGCCCGAGCCGAACGAGCGTATCGGCGGCAAGCGCGCGCAGCGCCTTGTGAATCACAACGTAGCTGTCGTAACGCGCGGTACCGGCGGGTGGGGCCGCGGTCTCTGGTGCGGGGGATTGCTGTGAATTCGTCATGGTCGTCTCCTGAATGGCGCTGGTGCTGCCGGATCGGTGATTCCGGATCCAGTTCAGGTGCCAGTATCGGGACGACCTCGCGTGCCGCTTCGGAATTGTCTGCTAGCAATTCCGTAACTTCTTCGTAACCTTGCAGGCCGTCGGCGCTGACGAGACGCGCCTACTTCCCGATTTCGCCAGGCGCTGAATCGGGCGCCCTTCTCGAACCTCCGCTCTGCACGCCCAGGGGCCCCTGCTGTCGGGCCGGGCCTTCCATCGACTGAGTCAGTTGCAGCCGGCCGCGCGTGGCGACGTGACGATGAGGGATTGCCAACGCCGTGGGAACCGGTCCGAGCACCGGGTGCCGCCGACAGCCTGCCGTTTGGTCGTCAGTCCGTCACGTGCGTGATGCGCAGGATGTGGCGAAGGGTTGCCAGTTCCCGACGGTGTCTGGTCGCAACGCGACGCACGAGTGCCGCACCGCGGGCCGTCAGTCGGACCTCGACCCGGCGCGCGTCGTCCGTGCTCTGCTGCTTGCGGACGAGCCCGCGCGCAACGCTCCTCTTGATCAGTGCGGTCGTCGCATGCGGACTCGCCTGCAGGCGCTTGGCGAGCGACCCAACCGGCGCCCAGTCGCGAGATGTCTGCCCGGCGATGTGCAGGAGCAGCAGGTATTGCGTCTGCGTCAGCCCCGCCTCACGCGACGCAGCGACGCTGAAGCGCTGAAACCGCGCGAGTTGGTGGCGAAACTCGGACAGGGCAACGAGTTCTCTTCGAGTGATCACGTACGAGCGCACCCGGTGCCGAACCACCGGTGCTTATAGCATGTGGTGATGTTTATGGCTCAGCGTGGAATGTGCTTACGGGCTGGTCGGGCGCGGTGCCAGCTAACCCGGCTCCTTCGACGCCTCGGTGTCGACCGGCAGCGCGTACTCAAGCCAGTCCGGACCAAAGATCTCAATCGGGTGCTGCGTACGGTCCGTCCCGTTTCCGCATCGCAAGTCGTCGGCGGCGCAATACTTGTTGCAGCCCCAACAGACGCGTTCGGGGTGCGCGGGATACTCCGGAAGGCGGCGACTCATGCTCGGCGTGAACTTCGGATTGCGATGCGCCCTCGGCCGCGTGGCCGAGGATTGCGTCACCATATCCCGCCAGCTGCAGGTCGTGCGATACGGACAGACCGAATGGTTCGCCTAGATCCCACCAGGTCGGATGCGGCGTTAGGCTGATGCGGGCATGGCGCGAGCTGTGTCACCCCGCACGCCCCTGTTTCGGTAGTCGCTGTCGTCGGTCCGCGTCTCGACCCGTCCCGCGCCGACGATTTGGCCCCGGCAGTGCAGTAATCGAAACCGCACGGCCGAGAAATTCGCGGCGACGGCCAAGCCGCCGGCGACGCCCAGCGCTGCTCGATGGCCGACAACACAGTGAGGCACGGTAGCGTACGCAGTCGCGCAGATGGCTCCGGGTGGTGTGTGGTCACGCGTCCTTCGCCGAAGGCGCAAACTCGGAAGTTGCGGTGACCGCTCACATCAAGTGTTCGCGCTTAACCGTCTCCGGTGGCCCGGCGCCCGAGGTGCAGAATGCGTTCGCGGACCGATTCTTCCTCGTGCTGCGCGCGCATGGGCTTCAGCAGGTCGCTGCGGCTGACGATGCCGACCAGGCGCAGTTCCGCCGGGTCATCGACCACCGGGAGCCGCTCGCGGCCGAGTGCCGCAAGTCGGTGGGCGATCGAACGGCAGGTCTCCGTGGGCAGCGCGAACTCGGGTGACGCGCCGGTCTCGAGCACCCGGCCGATTGGCTGCGCGGCCGACTCGGGCCCGAGGGCGACGATGGTGGGCCGATCGACCATCCCCACAAGGCGGCCCTCGGTAGTCAGAGGATAGGCGCGATGGCGTTGGCCCGCTCCGAAAAACCGCGTGTGCACGTCGGCGACGCAGAGCGTTGCCGGGACCTCGATCACCGTGCGGGTCATCACCTCCTCGACAGAATGGCGCTCAAGGACGTCGACACCGTACTCACGAAACACATGGCGACCGCGTCGCGCGATCTTCTCCGTGAGAATCGAACGCGGCATCACGATGACGGTGAAGCCGTAGGCGACCGCGCAGGCGAGGATCGTCGGCAGGAAAGCGTTGCTGTCGTGTGTCAGGCCGAAGGCGAACACGACGGCAGTTAGCGGCGCGCGCATCGTTCCACCCAGGATCGCCGCCATGCAGACGAGCGCCCAGAGCTCGGGACTTCCGCCCGGTAGCCAGCGACTCAGCAACGAGCCCAGCCCCGCGCCCATCATCAGGAGCGGTGCCAGCACGCCGCCGGAAGTGCCCGACCCGAGGGCCACCGCCCAGATCACCAGTTTGACGACCAGGAGAGCCAGAACCGCCGAGGCAACCAGGTGGTTTGCGAGCAGATCTCCGATCACGTCATAGCCGACACCGAGCGCGCGCGGCGCGATCAGGCCGCCGATGCCGACGACCAGCCCCCCAAGTGCCGGCCACCACATCCAGTGGACCGGAAGGCGTCCGAACAGGTCCTCGATTCTGTATAGCAGCAACGTCATCGCCGCCGAGACGACGCCGCTTGCGAGCCCGGCCACGCAGCAGGACACCAGTGCCGTCCACGTTGCGGGCGGCGTCGCCCCTGGAAACAACGGTCCCGCACCCGCCCACAGTGGACGCAGAAAACCGGCAACGGCGCAGCTCAGAGCGACCGGCAGCAGGCTGCGTGGACGCAGTTCGAACAGCAACAGTTCGACCGCGAGCAAGATCGCCGCGAGCGGCGTACCGAAAACGGCTGTCATGCCGGCACAGGCACCCGCGACCAGCAGCGCTTTGCGCTCGGCGGCGGTCAAATGAAAGGCCTGTGCGAGCATGGACGCCGCGGCACCGCCGGTCATGATGATCGGGCCTTCGGCGCCGAACGGCCCGCCGCTGCCGATCACGATGCCGGACGACAGGGGCTTGAGGATGGCAACCTTCGGCGACATCCGGCTCTTGCCGAACAGGATGGCCTCGATCGCCTCTGGGATGCCGTGACCGCGGATCTTTTCGCTTCCAAACCGCGCCATCAGGCCGACGATCAGCCCGCCGATCGCCGGCACCAGGATGACCCAGGCCCCCAGGTGATTCTCCGCCGGGGAACGAGCGACGAGCGAAAACGTCTGGAAGAAGAACAGATTCGTGAAGAAGCGGATGGCGCTCAGCAGGAACATGGCGCCGGCAGTGCTGATGGCACCGATCGCGATCGCGAACGTTGATAGCAGGATCAGGCGGGTGTTGGGCGCGAAATCGCCGCCACGATGTACTACCGCAGATCGGCTCCGCTCAGCGCGCATAGCCCGTCCCGAAGGCATCGCCGAGCCAGGACAGTTCGCGTCGCGGGTTGGCCGCGTCTGACGCCCGGTATCGGTCGCGGGCAGGCGAAAATGCGGCGCTCGCGCCCTGCGACCACCGCGGACGAACACTCGATACGCGTTTCAGGAAGCTCGAACGTGCGACGATTCGTCGCTGCGCGATCGTCATAGTCAAACCGCGGGGACCAGTCCGCGGACTATATCATGGCGTGATATATCTGCCTTCATCTCTGCCGCCCGCGCCCCGCATCTCCCGGGATTCATGCCCTGTATTTTCCCGAATCCGTCACGATGCTCTTGAATTGGCGCTCGGGATGTCCCCTATTGAAAAGCCGTCTCGCAGGCGGCCAATCCTCCTCGACCGGGGCCTTCGGGTTCGAGCGGCCGGGGCGCGGCGCGCTGTGGGCCCATCCTGTCCTAGGGCAGTGACGATAACCTGGGTCTGGACAGCCCGAGTCGACACTCAAGCAGCTAGTCGATGACCATCACATCAAATGGCTGATCCGACACCATCGAAGCCTTGTCTTCCTCGAATAGAAAGGACTCGATCGTAAAATACTGACCTCGATGATCGGGCATAAAGAACTGGTTCTCGTAGTTCACGGCAGTGAAGGGCTCGAAGGTCCTGGTCGTGTCGGGCTCCGACGCAGGATCAAACACGAAATTGCCGACCCAGTCCGGCGGGAAGGCGATACCCATCTCATAGCCACCGACCCAGCCGCGGCGTTCCCACAACTGCGCACCCCGAAAGTATTCGAGTACGGCCGCGTTGAACTCGCTGACTGGCAATCCTGGACGCAGGATACCGCGAATCAATTCCATCGACCGGGCGGCCTGCGTTGTCAGGTCCCGAACTTCAACAGGCTGTTCGCCGATCGAAAACGTCCGCGCGATGTTGATGTGGTAACGCTTGAAGACTCCCGCCAGATCGACCAGGACGAGCTCCCCGTGCTTCATCCTGCGACGCGTGGCGAGACCATGAAGCGCGTTGGTCTTGGTTCCTGACAGCACGGGCATCGTGATGCCGGGGTTTTCGCCGCCGGCTCTCGCCATGGCGCGAACCATCTCGCCATACACTTCGAGTTCTGTCACGCCGGCGCCAATCGTCGCCTTCGCGGCAGCCATGCCGATGTTGGCAATTCGCGCCGCCTCCTTGAGGCACTCCATCTCCGCAGGCGACTTCACATGGCGCACGTCGCGCAACAGCTGGGTTGCGTCGGAGACCCGCGCGCCGGCAGCGACGAAAGCATCCTCCAGGCGGTGGCTGATCGGGCGATTGGGCCGGTAACTCCAGAACTCCATTCCGACCGTCCCGTTCAGCCATCCCTCGCGCTTCAGTTCCGAGGCCGCGAACTCCGCGCTACCGCGCAGTGCGCTGCGGGGGAAATATCGGACATCCTGCGCTCGGGTGAAGACGCGGCCGAGCACGGCCTCGCGTTCGCTGTCGAACAGGATGTACCGATCATGGTCGACGTGGACGGCGATCGCCGAGCTCGCGGGCCATTGTTGCGGTGACTGCGCCTGGTACCACTCGGCCTGGTAGCCGGACAGGTAGTACATGCTCTCCGGTGCCATCAGGTAGAGCATGTCAATCTTCGCACTCGCCATGCGGTGCCTCAGGCGTTGCAGTCGCGACGCGAATTCCTCCGCCGAGAATGGCGCCTCATTCTCGGGCTGGCTGTGGAAGTAGACGTCGTCCCGGTATTCCATATCGATGTCGCTCCAGTTCACTGCGCACGCGGGTCCGGGCACTGGCTGCGGGTGCGGGGCCTTGATTCGTGCTCCTGATGGTCGATGCCCTCCCATTCTGAGCGACCTTCGGAGCCAGAGCTACTGCGGTGCACCAATCAGTCGGCATGCCTGGTGCGCGCCTGGTCTTTCGCTGTCACGGGCGGCGCCGAAATCCGTCCAACGCGTCGCCATCAGATGGGGCGCCCCGCATGCGCCATCGCACGGAGTTTCGAGGCCGACACCTGGTCTTCGAGGGGCGTTTGAGTCCGGATTGCCGACGCAGATCTGCGGCATGCCGTTCGAGTTCCGACCGCTGAATGCTCAAACGTCGCAATTGCCGGGAGACACGCGGCGGGATGCCAGCTGGAACCGGACGCCGACAGGGCCGGCTGAGACGCAGTCCAGCCAGTCGAATGCGACGTCAGCGACTGGGTCGGCCGAGTTCGCCCTGTCTCTTCGGCGACTCGTTGAAGCGGGTATCACGTCGGTGCCAGCCCATATCAAAGAGCGCGACGCGCTGACCTCTCGGCTCCGGCCCGCTCGACGTCTGTGCTAAAATGTTATATATCACGACATGATATAAATGCTCATCGCGGCCGGACGCTTGAGTTTCGCCACCGGACAGATTTTCAGACGCTTCGCAGTCACGCACGGTTCGGTATCGACATGAGCGGTAGGGGGCACCATGGTTAGTGCGGCGTCAGATCTGACGTGGGACGTGCTGCTTTCGAAGGACCGGACCGTCGCGCGCCCCGGGTTCAACCGATGGCTCGTGCCGCCAGCCGCACTTGCGATTCATCTTTGCATCGGCATGGCGTACGGGTTCTCGGTGTTCTGGCTGCCGCTCTCACGCGCAGTCGGCATCCACGAATCGGTCGCTTGCCCCGCTGACATGGGCTTCCTCGCACGGATCGTCGCGACGACGTGCGACTGGAAAATCTCGATGCTGGGCTGGACCTTTACGCTGTTCTTCGTCTTCCTCGGCTCCGCATCGGCCATCTGGGGCGGCTGGCTCGAGCGGCAGGGCCCGCGCAAGGCGGGAGTGATCGCCGCACTGTGCTGGTGCGGCGGCCTGGTGATCTCGGCCTTCGGTGTCAAGTGGCACCAGATCTGGATGTTGTGGCTGGGTTCGGGCGTGATCGGCGGCATTGGGCTCGGGCTCGGCTACATCTCGCCGGTCTCGACGCTGATCAAGTGGTTCCCGGACCGGCGCGGCATGGCAACGGGCATGGCGATCATGGGGTTCGGCGGCGGGGCAATGATCGGCGCTCCGGTTGCGGACGCGCTGATGCGCTACTTCGCGACGCCGACTTCGGTCGGCGTGTTTGAGACGTTTCTCGTGCTGGCCGCGATCTACTTCGTCGCGATGCTGGCGGGCGCATTGGGCTACCGGCTGCCGCCGCCCCGCTGGGCGCCGGCCGGCTGGGTACCGCCGGTCAACCGCGGCGCCAAGGCCATGATCACCGACAACGACGTGCATCTCGACGTCGCGTGGAAGACGCGGCAGTTCTGGCTGGTTTGGGCGGTCCTTTGCCTCAACGTCACCGCCGGGATCGGCATTCTGGGCATGGCCTCGCCTCTCCTGCAGGAAGTGTTCGCAGGTCGGCTGATAGGCGTGGACCTCACGTTCAATCAATTGTCGATCGCACAGAAGGGCCAGATCGCCGCGATCGCCGCGGGCTTCACGGGGCTGCTGTCGCTGTTCAACATCCTGGGCCGTCTCGCGTGGGCGTCGTTGTCCGACAAGATCGGCCGCAAGGCGACGTATTACACGTTCTTCCTCTTGGGATTCGCCCTCTACGCCTCAGTGCCGTGGAGCGCCAAGGGCGGAGCCCTTGCCCTGTTCGTCACCGCCTTCTGCGTCATTCTGTCCATGTACGGTGGGGGTTTCTCGACCGTTCCGGCCTACCTCGCCGACATGTTCGGCACGCGAATGGTAGGTGCCATTCACGGACGCCTGCTCACCGCGTGGTCGACTGCGGGCGTTCTGGGACCGGTGATCGTCAACTACATCCGCGAGTACCAGCTCGACCACGGTGTGGCGCGTGCCGATGCCTACACAATCACGATGTACATCCTGGCGGGGCTGCTCTTGCTCGGCGGCCTCTGCAACTGGCTCGTGACACCCGTCGCCGAAAAGTACCACATGACCGCGGCGGACATCGCTGCGGAGAAGCAGCTTGCCGACGATACTCACGCGCACGTAGCGAGCGACGCGCGCGCGGTTGCGACAGCCGCGGGACATTCCGTGTCGGTCGCGGCGGCGTGGCTCGCGGTGTCCATTCCGCTCGCCGTCGGCGTCTGGGTGACCCTGCAGAAGGCCGCGGTTCTCTTTAGATAGAGGGCCTCGGCGGACGGTTCAATTGGGGGCGACGGCCGCCGCCGGCGCCTCCTTCGGGCGCATCGCCGAGCGCAGCATCGTTACCGCGGCGTACGTAATGACGCCGGTGACGCCCCAGCGCATGAGTGTCAGGTGGCCCGCGAGCGCCTTGACGAACGGAAACGCGATGAGTGTGCCGACAATGCCTCCGATCGTGAGGCCGACGACGGCCCTCGGATCGAACCGCCCGCTCTTGAGGAACCCCAGGCTGGCGACCGGGATGAGCGCACCGTCGCTGCCGATCATGATCGGGTAGGCCGCGATCGGATGCATCCCAAGAAAGGCAAGGAGCGCCATGCTCGGCGCGTAGTTGCCGATTCCGACGCACATGAGTGCGCCGAGGACGAAATTGGCGCCGACCGCCAACACGAAGCGCCAGCCCGAAAGGCCCATCGCGGCGCCGGTGGGCGGCAATAGGCCGACGTTGGTCATCGTGAAGAAGGCTGCGGCGATGAGCAGCGCGACGCCCATGAAGAGCTGGATCGTCCGTCGCGACATACGGCTGACGATGCCTGCGCCAATCCAAGCGCCCGCCCCGGCGCTCAATACCATGCTGGTCAGCAGGATAGGCTCGACGTTCACGGTGGTCGTGAACAGGAGTGTCCCGAAGACAATCGGGATCGCGTTGCCGACGTTCAGCGTGCCGGGAATGAGCTCGTCGGCGGGATGACCGCGGAGCTTGAAGAGCGCCGTAATCTGCGCGTAGTTGCCAATTCCGAGCGTGTCCAGGAAGTTGGTGCCGACGCCGATCGCGAGATCGCCAGCGCTCGCGCGCATCGGGAGCTTCCGCCGCCGAATCGTGATGACCCACGCCACCAGAAACGCGAGTTCGACGAACAGCAGGCTCGCATACAGGATGATGGACGCGACCGACACGGCTCCCCCTTCGCGCAGACTCTACAGCACCGGGCGAATTGCAATGGTGCGGGGCGACCATTCGAAAGCCCCGGGAAGGTCGCAACCGGCTCCCGGAGGTTTCAGCTGTTGCTGCGCATGTCTGCTACGGTTTGGTTGGCGCAGATCGCACGAAGTCCGTGGCAAGGCCAGGCAAAGCGTCCAGTACCCTTCCCTATCGCCGTCGGGAAGACGCGCGTAAGCTCTTGTTTCCACTCGCCCCACGCCGATATCGCCAAGAACCGAGGCAGACACATGAGAGCGTTTCTCCCCCTCGCCATGATGTTGTGTATAGCGGCGCCTGCCGGTGCCGCCGATGCCCCGGCTAGCGTCGAGTCCGTTCGGGCGGTCTTCGAACTCACGCGACCGCAGAGAGTTCTGGAGATCGCCAAAGCCCAGATCAAGGAGTCGGTCGATACCGGCATCAAGGCCGGCCTCGGCGACAGGCCGTTGAACGCCGACCAGCAAAAGACACTCGATGAGTTCAAGAGCAAGATGGTCGACCTGATTCAGGGGCAATTCGACTGGGCGAAATTCGAGCCCTCGCTCATCGATGCTTACACTCATACCTTCTCCCAGAAGGACATCGACGCGATGCTGGCTTTCTACAGATCCGATGCCGGCAAAGCGGTCCTGGAAAAGATACCGGCTCTCACGCAAGCGATGATGCAAAACGTTCAGGCACAGATGCGTACGCTGGCCCCGCAACTCGCACAGCTGCGCCAAGAGATGTTCGCGAAAATCAAGGGAGATGCGTCCAAGGCGACTCCCGGCGCGCCCTAATAACCGCCACGTGCGACCGCTCTCTCGTTCCCGTGTCCAGGCGCATCGACTTGGCGCTCGGCGATACCGCTTCCGCGCGGACGGCAATCGGTACGACTGGCGCACGCATGCATCCGAGAGTGCGCGCCCTTGAGCGACCGAGTCTTCTGTTGCCGAAGCCCCGTATCCCGCGGACGCTTGGTGCGCTGGACGTCGGAGGAAGGCGGAGCGCCGCAGCAGCTAAAGGTGATAATTCCGGAAGCGGCGGTCCCGCGTCGCAAGGGTCGAACGGAGGGACACCATGATCGGTGTTCCTAGTGACTCGGCAATCGCTCGAAGGTCGCTATACTAGCTGGAATGTGATGGAACGGCTGCTTGTCGACGGTGAACATGGCCACCTGAGAGGCTCCGTAGACGCGTGGATCGTCGAGCGACCCGACCTTCACGACGACGGCAGCCAGTCCCGGCACCAGGGTGGCGAGATGCGTGCCGCAGTCAGCGCAGAACTCCCGCGTCACCGGCCGCTCAATGTCGCTTCGTGCAAACTTCTTCGGCGTTCCTTTCGTGTAACGGAAGCCCTCGGCCGGCATGAGAATGAACATGTTCGGAGCGCCACCGCTGATGTACTGGCATTCGCGGCAGTGGCACTGCCCTTTCATCATAGGATCACCGTCGGCTAGGTAGCGCACGCGGCCGCAGTAGCATCCGCCTTCAAGCTTCATAGCAGTTCCTCGTGTGAGATCCGGTAGCCGCTGTCGACGTTCCCAAGAGAATGCGTCCCCGCGTCGTCGCGAGTTCCCCTGCTCTCGGAACGGCCCGATAATGGACCATCCGGGGTTTCGGGAGAAGTCGCTGGCGACGTCGGCGGCTCAATGCCATTCGAAACCCGCGTGCCTCCGTGCACATAGGACGCAGCGCTATCATTCGAGTAGCTTCGACTAGTTTCTCTAAGTGCAGTCCGTCGTTGACGGGCGGGACGCCGGTGGGCGCCAGTGCTCAATGGCAGAATGAACTTGAGTGTACCGCCGGAGTAGGTCGGGCTTTCCCGCTGCTCAACGGCGGGTTGGCTCGAGCGGAGTCGTTGTCTTCCTAGGCCGTTACCCGTACGGCGATTCTTGCGGCAAGCCAAACTAGAATTCAGGTGCTCGACCTTCAATCCGACCTTCCAATGGAGCTGCAAGCGGCGTTGACCCAGAAGACCGCCGTCGACGGTCTGCGCCACGTGAGGGAGTACGCCGCAAGATTCCCGGACGACGTGGACGCAATCGTCATTGAAAGCGACTTGCTCCGCCGATCCGGTGAACTCGGTCCGTCCCGGCAGGCCGCGGCGCGAGCTCTCAACGCGGCCGGCCGGACGATCCTCACGAACCTGCGGCTTTGCGCTGTCCTGCGCGGCGTTCGGCTGTGGCGGGAACTGCGGGGTCTGGTGGGCAGCCTTCAGACGAAGCTTGCGTCTTCGGAGCAATTTACATGGATCGCCGATCTGTGCTCGACGCTCGGCTGGTACGAGGATGCGCTCTGGGCCTACGACGCCGCCGTTCTTCTTGATCCCGAGAACGCGCGCCTGCTTTTCAATCGGGCCGCGACGCGGCGATTTCTCGGCGACCTTGACGGCGCCGAGGTCGACTTCGATGCGGTGATCAAGCTGCGGCCCAGTGATAGCGAGGCATGGCTATACCGTAGTGAAATCAGAACCCAGACCTCCGAGGCCAACCACGTGGCGGCATTGGAAGCACGATTGGCAGCGGCGTCCGGCCCGCCCATGGACACGCTGCGCCTGCACTTCGCGCTCGCCAAGGAGCACGAGGATCTTGGCCACCCTGCCGAATCGTGGCGACATCTCGAGGCTGGCAACTCGCTGAGACGCCGACATCTGCGCTACGACGTCCGTGTCGACGTCGCGACTGCCAGGTGGATCGCGGAGGCCTACGCTGACCGCGGTCCTGGGACGCACGGCTGCCCGTCAACGGAGCCGATCTTCATCGTCGGCATGCCGCGCACGGGTACGACGCTGGTCGAGCGCGTCATTGCGGCGAGCGATTCAGTGACGGCGGCCGGCGAGCTGCCGTGCTTCGCGGAGGCACTGGTCGCGGCGGTTGCGGGGTCACACGGACGCGTTCCGGAGGCGCGGCGGGACCTCGTCCGGGCATCGGTTGCCGTCGACTTCGTGCGCCTCGGCGTGGAATACCTCGATCGCACGCGCTACCTGACGGGCACGCGGCCACGCTTTACCGACAAGATGCCGCTGAACTACCTCTACTGCGGCTTGATCCTCCGATCCCTTCCGAACGCACGGATCATTCACCTCAACCGCCATCCGCTGGCGACGTGTTTTGCGATCTACAAGACGCTCTTCAACCAGGGATACCCCTTCTCCTACGATCTAGCGGAGATCGCGGCGTACTACGTCGCGTACCACGAGCTCATGGAACATTGGCGGCGGCTCTATCCGAGGGAGATCCTCGATGTGTCGTACGAGCGCCTCGTCGACAACCCCACCGACGAATCGAAGCGCATCTACGCTTTCTGCGGACTCGACTGGTTGCCCGCCGTCATCGACACAACCCGAGGCAGGGCTGCCGTCGCGACGGCGAGCGCCGCCCAGGTCCGGCGGCCGATCTACCACACGTCCCGCGATCAGTGGCGCGCCTATGCCTCGCAGCTCGCAAGCGTCGCGCAGCGCCTGCGCGATGCCGGCATCGCGGTCGACTAGCGCCTATCGCGTCCCGCCGGTTTCCCTGCTCGCCTACTCCTTCATCAAGTACCGAAGCGTGAGTCCCACGGTCCGCGGTCGCGATACGAGCGCCTGGTAGTACTGGCCCCACTGCGAAGGATCGGTGTAGGAATTGACGCCCAGCTGATTCGTCAGGTTGTCCGCGAACAGCGTGACGGTCCAGTGCGGGAGCGCGTAGCTCAGGCGCGCGCCAACCACGGTGTACGCATCGACCGTCGGAATCGTGGCGGAGAGCGCCGGTACGAGCGACCCCTGGTAGTGGGCGGTGACGGCCGCCGTGAGATCGCCCGCGCCCAGCCGAAAGTGGCCGTACTCGAGCATGGCCGCGGCGCTGTTCTTCGGCGTACCCGGCAGCGGCGAGCCGACCGCGGGTGGAGGCACCGAGAGACCGACGGCCGCAATCGGATTCAGCGAAGTCAGGCTCGTCTTGTCGTACGTGTAGTCGAGCTGCGCAGTCAGGTGGTCCGTCAGGCGCGCGTATAGCTCGGTCTCAAGTCCACGACTATAGGCGCCGCCGACATTGAGCGCGCCTGGCAGGGCCAGCGGCGTCAGGAACGCTGATTCCTGCACGTTGTGCCATTCGATGTCGAACACGGCGAGCGAGTACCGGAGGCGGCCCGCCCAGGTACCCTTGACGCCAACCTCGTAGTTGTCCGCGGTGTCCGGCGCGACCGTGAACAGGCCCGGCGGTGTCACGTACGACACCGCTGCCTCGTTCGGAGGTAACGCGTTCACGGCCCCGCGACGAAATCCCTGAGACCACGTCGCGTAGATGAGATTCTTCGGGTCGATCTGATACGAGACGTTGAGCTTCCACAGCGCCTTGCGCCACGAATCGCTCTGCGTTTCGTTCGCGATGTAGTCAGGACCGTCAAACAGCAGCCCGGTCTGCTGGGACTGCGACACGGTCTGCCGGAAGATGCGCGCCCCGGCAGTAGCGCTCCACGACGGCGCAAAGCGCCACTTGAACTCGCCGAAAGCAGCAAGGTCCGTGTACTTGGTCTCGAAGTCGCCGACGTACGCCTGGTCCGCGATGATCGGGATTCCGTCGATGTAATTGATGGGCCCCGGAGTAAAGGCGGTCTCACCGATGCCGCACTGCGAGGGATTGATGCCGTCGCCCGCGCCGTACACGGGAACGCAGGCGTTGTAATAGTTGAGGTATCCCGGGTAGAAGTCGTGCTCGCGGATCTCTGTCCGCTCGGACTTGTAGAACGCGCCCGCGACCCATTCAACCTTGCCGCCGGTCGTCGACGCGAGCCGGATCTCCTGGGCCCAAGGACGGTCGCGGAACTCCTGGTGACCGGTCACGAGGACGCGCGGGTTGCCGCCGTAAAGCGCCGTGTAGAAAGGGAAGAAGTCGTAGAGCGAGGTGACGTCACCGGCGGAGATGTTGCTGTGCTGGGCCCATGACGAGTTCGATGTCAGGGTCGCGAAGCCGAGGTTGTACTCGACAGTGAGCGCGGCGAGGTCGATCCGGTCGTCTGTCGTTGCCTGCGTGTAATCCGAGGACGCCAGTGCATCGAGGCCGTAGAACGGTGCGGCGTACGGATAGGCGTCGGCCGAGGATTGCTGGTGGTGATACGACAGCTGCAGCTTCAGGTCCTCCGAGGGGTGCCACAGCCAGGCGAGCCGCGCAGTGCGGTACTCGTAGGAGTTCGTGCCGTCGCGCGAGTACGTCGCGGGCGGGCTCAGAAGGTTGCCCTGCTGGGCGGGCACCGGAATTCCCGATGAATCGAGCTGGTAAAGGCTCGGCTGGTTGATGAAGCCGGCCTCGCTCGTGTAGCCCGCATTGACCCTGAATGCCATCGAGTCCGTGATCGGGAGGTTCAGCATCCCGTTGACGTCATAGTTCGTCCCGTGCGCATGCGAGGTGTTGCTCACCCCTGCCTCGACACTCGCGTCGCTCGCGCGTGGATCGGGAGCGTTCTGCACGTAACGGATGGTGCCGCCCAGCGAACCAGACCCGTACAGGGTGCCCTGCGGGCCACGCAGGATCTCGACCCGGTCGAGGTCCTGCAGCCGAAGATTCATGAAGAGCGGCGTGTCGTCGACGTATGTCGCCACCGGCTGGACGATAGGCGACGACTGGATGAACTCCCCGGACGTCGAGTCACTGTTGAGGCCGCGAATGATCAGAGTCGAGCCGTTGACGCCGCCGAACGGGCCTTTGTCGGTCACGTTGATGCCTGCCATCGACCGCGCGAGGTCGCTGACATTGACGATGCCGGCCTGCTCGAGCGCCACTCCGGTAACCGCGGTGATGCTTGCCGGAATGGTAATGGCCGACTCGGAACGACGGGTCGCCGTCACGACGACTTCCTGCAGGCCATTGTCATCCGCGACCGCTCCACCTCCGTAGAGCGCGGCGAGCACTGCGGTCGTCAGCGCGGAGGTCGAGCGCGCACCTTTGCGCAGCGGCGAAGCGGGCAATCCGTTACTCGACTGAGCGATGCGCGACATGACTGATTCTCCCCAGATCGTCGCCGGCGGCAGCCGACACTTCGGAATGTGGCGAGGCGGTTCCCGTGCCGGACAGTATCTGCACGTCGCGCCGAATCCGAAGGTTAATCAACTTAACCTGAGCAGGAATCTAATTCGGGTCCCACCCCCTGTCAAACGACCAACGGACGCTCCGACCGGACAGCTTGGCTGAATCATTAAGGGATCACGAGCGGCGGTGCGCGCCACGCGAATCCCGGCGCCCGGCCCGATGCTGCGTCACCACTCGGCGCCGGGGCGTGGCGTTGACATAGCGTCGTGCGACGTCCTTCAGCCACCGTCGAACGGCTCGCACATCGCCGGCGCGGGGCGATCGCAGCAGCAGGCTGTCATCCGGAAATACCAGCCGAATCAGCAGTGAGGCCTTGACAACCCGGTAGGCGTCCGCTGCATCGACACGCCGGAAATCGCCCGAACGGTAGCCGGCGCCCAGGAGTCGTTGCAGCCGGGCATGCATCGTGGCCAGCGGCCCCTCGGTGAAGTTCTCGGCGAAGGATCCTCCGGCCGCCAGCTTCACGTAATCCATGCCACCGCCCGGCGTCGCGAAGTCGACGAGGGCCAGCCGCACGTAGGCCGGGTGTTTCATCATGAATTCCACGAAGCTGTCGAGCGCCAGCGCCCATGCCGATGCCGGCCGAAGTCCCGGCGCCAGCGGGAACTGCATCGCCAGAAGCCCTATGAAGCGCCTCGACACCTCGATAAGGACGTCGTCGCGGCTGCGAAAATGCTTGTAGATCGCCGGAACCCGCATCCCCAGCGGCCGGGCGATGTCCGCAAGCGTGAAGCCGAAAACGCCTTTGGCCGCGATCAGCCGCTCCGCCTCCTCCAGAATGCGCTGTCGCGTTAGCGAGCGCTTCTTGCGCCCGGGTGCGGCCGGCATGCGATCCTCCTCGCGACGGATCGCGTCACTCTGTCAGAGAGGACTGCGCCCTGCAATCGCGTACGCTTGCCGCATCGTGGGTGTCCGTGTACGTTCGTGGTTAACCCGATTAACTCTCAAGACGGGCGAGGCTGAGGGTGGGAATCGAACACAAGTCAATCGATTATGTCGCCGAGCACGAGCGCCACGGTCGCGTCATCGACCAGGGGCCTTTCTGGTTTCTGGGCAATTTCCACTTCTTCACAATCGCCATCGGATTCGTCGGCCCGAGCATGGGGTTGAGCTTCGGCTACACGTCGCTCGCGGGGACGCTCGGCATCCTGTTTGGCACCGTTTTCGTGGCGTTTCACGCGTCTCAAGGGGCGGAGCTCGGCCTGCCGCAGATGATCCAGTCGCGTGCGCAGTTCGGCTATCGGGGCGTCGTGGTGGTGCTTGTCGGGACGCTTTTCACCTTCATCGGCTTTAACGTCGCCGACTCCGTGCTGGTCGCGAGCGGGCTCAACGGCATACTCGGCTGGAACCCGACCGCGGTGACGCTGGTTGCCGCGATCATCGCGATCGTGATCGCAGTCTACGGACACGACTGGCTGCACCGAATATTTCGGGGGTGCTTCTGGCTCTGCCTGCCGCTCTACACGCTGCTGACGCTCGCAATTGCCACGGGACGCGTACCCGCGACGCATCCGAGCCCCGGCGGCTTTGGCTGGGTGCCGTTCATTGCTCAGTTTGCGGCAAGTGCCGCCTACAACATCACCTACGCCCCGTCGGTCTCGGATTACTCGCGGTATCTTCCGCGGGACACCCGCCCGGCTCACGTGATATCCGCGGTCTTCGCTGGCGCGACGACCGCAGCGATCTGGCTGATCTCCCTGGGCGGCTGGCTCGCAACACACATCGGCGCAACCGACGGCCTCGTCGCGCTCAACGACGCCGGCAACGCCGTCGTCCGGGGATTTGGGATTGTCATGGCGCTCGCGTCCGTCACCGCGCTGGTCGCGACGATGGGCCTCAATGCGTACAGCGGAATGCTCACGGTCGTTACCGCCCTCAACTCACTGTTCGAGGTGCCCCCCACCCCTCGTCTAAGGCTCGCGGCGATCGGCGCCGTGGCGCTCGCCTGGGTCGGCGCGACATTCGCCATTTCGTCGAATGGAATCGCGCTTCTATTCGCGACGCTGACGATCATGCTCTACCTGCTGGTGCCGTGGACGGCAGTCAATCTCGTCGACTACTTCTTCGTTCGGCGTGGCCGCTATGCCATCACGCATTTCTTCAGGGTCGACGGCATCTATGGACGGTGGGGCGGCCGGGGACTCGCAGCCTACGCGCTGGGCTTCGTAGCGACGCTGCCATTTTTCGTGCTGCCCGATGTTTATACCGGGCCGGCGGCCCGGGCGCTGGGCGGCGTCGACGTCGGCTGGGTCGTCGGGCTCGTTGTGGCCGGGACGACCTATCTGCTGCTCAGTCGGTCGCTCGAACTCGCGTCCGAGGTGATCGCAATCGAAGAGAGCAATGCCCAGCTGCGCCAACTGGGTCTCGCCGGCCGGCGTCGAACCCCGCAATAGGCGAATGGCGACCGGCGTCCGGACGATCCGCCACGTTTCGGCGTCCGTCGCTCGTTGGTGTAGTTCGGCCGACCGGGTTGCGGGCGATCGCTTCGTCGCCACCCCGTCGCGTCCGGTACCCCACCGGCATCGGCTTGCTCGAGAGACCCGACAACCGTCCGGACGCCACGACCCAGCGCTGGACTGGCGGCAATCGGTGGCGTGGCCTCGGGGCCTTTCAGGCCTGCCGACGTGGCCGAGTGTTAAGAAGTGATTAAGTAGGCCGGGCGGCGGTCGGCCGCGTCAGCGTCCTAAGCGTTCCATCACACCGAAACCTGCGGGTTTTAGGGCACTTTCGCCCGCCATCGGGCAGGAACAACTGGGAGGAATGTGATGAAGAGCACACTTGGTACGGCGCTGATCGGAAGCCTCTTGTTTGCGGGCGCGGCCCTTGCGGCCGGGCCGGCGGTCCAGGAGACCACGCAGCGCGACGTCAATCAGCAGCAGCGAATCGAGCAGGGTCTGCAATCGGGCCAGCTGAGCACGAAGGAAGCGGGCCAGCTCGAGCGTCAGCAGTCGCGCATCGATCAGACAGAGGCGCGTGACATCAAGCGCGATGGCAAGCTGACCGGCGCCGATCAGGCGCAGATCAACCGCATGCAGAATAACGCCAGCTCGAACATCTACAAGGACAAGCACAACGACGTCACGGGCAACCCGAACTCGAAGTCCTCGGAGCGCATGCAGGCGGACGTGCAGCGCAACGTCAACCAGCAGAAGCGCATCGAGCAGGGCGAAAAGTCGGGCAGCCTGACCAACCGCGAAGCGGCGTCCCTTGAGCACGGTCAGGCGAAGGTCGACCGCAAGGAAGCCAATGCCGCGGCCAACGGTCATGTTGGCGCGAGAGAGCAGAAGAACATTCAGAAGTCCGAGAACAAGCAGAGCGCCCGGATCTACAAGAAGAAGCACAACGCCAAGGTGTCCTGAGCGAACTGGGGACGGAGCCGATTCGGCTCCGTCCCCGCTCCGGATCGCGTCTCAACCCGGCGACCTGTCTGCGGCGCGCCGGCGCACGGAATCTAGAGCGCCCTCGGCCCCTCCGATTCGGCACTCGCTTGATCGTCGCTGCGATCGGGTGTCACGTTCGGTCCTGCACTATGACGTCCGAGCCAAGCCGGCACTCGGCGCAACGGCCATAGGTACTGCAAAGCCCGTCGCCTGACAGGCACAACCCCGATGGGCTCGCCAGCCGCAAAGGAACGCGATGTCCGGTAACATTGGCCGCTCAATGTGTCTCGGCCGTAGTGGCGCACACGTTCGTTTGAGGGGGGGCACAACCGTGAACGACCAAGTCGTCTTCTACAGCAGCCCGATGTCTCGTGGGCGCATCGTGCACTGGATGCTGGAGGAGGTCGGAGCGCCGTACAAATTCGAGGTCGTGAACCTGGAGACGCAGGACCAGAAGAAACCGGCCTTCCTTGCCGTGAATCCCATGGGCAAGGTCCCCGCAATTGTTCACCGCGGCACCGTCGTGACCGAGTGCGGCGCCATCCTGGCTTACCTCGCGGACGCGTTCCCCGCGGCGCGGCTCGCTCCGCCCATCGACAGCGCGGCCCGTGGCGCCTACTACCGTTGGATGTTCTTTGGCGGCACCTGCGTCGAGGCTGCGGTGATCGATCGCATGCTGGCACGCCCGGCAGCGACGCGACCGGGTGCGCTGAGCTACGGCAGTTACGAAGACACGGTTGCGACGCTGGAACAGGCACTCACGCCGGGCCCGAACATCCTCGGCCCGCATTTCAGTGCCGCCGACGTCTACATCGGCTCGCAGATTGCGTTCGGCTTGATGATGAAGGCCCTCGAGCCTCGCCCCGCCTTCCAGGCCTACGCAAGCCGCCTGCAGGAGCGTCCCGCATACAAGCGGTTCATGGAGAAGAGCGACAAGATCGCCGCGGAGATGAAGAAGGCAGGCTGAGACTGCGTGCCGCTGCCCCTACCGTGGAGCCTCATCCGCTCCCGGTTGCCTGGCGGGGTCTGGACTCGACTGGCGGCTTCGGAGAGATCATCGGCAATCCAAGTCTTCGCTGCCGCAAAGCGCGCTCGTTCGTGCGAAGGCTGTATTTCCGACCGACTTGCGAATGGGCAGACCGCCCGCAAGTGTGCGCAAATGTCCTGCGGCCGCTTGGTCGTCGCAACCGTCCCTTGATCTCAGGCGACTGCGGCGAGGAACGCCGCGGTTCTCGGAATCAGGAGCGAGTCAATTGCGTGTATTACGCCGTTAGACGTGAATATGTCGGACTGCACGATATGAGCACCATTGATCGACAGTCGGTCGTTGTCAGTCGCCACCAGCAACGAACTTCCCTCAACCGTTCTGAGCTCGCCGGGGACGAGCTTCGACGCGGCCATCGTGCCGGACAACACGTGGTAGGCAAGGACTGTTCGTAATCTTCTGTTGTTCCTCAGAAGTGCCCGGAGGCTCGACGGCGCCAGACGAGCGAACGCCTCGTCGGTCGGTGCGAAAAGCGTATAGGGTCCGGGAGTACGCAGTGTATCGAGGAAGGACCCGGCCTTGAGCGCGCCCAGAAAGGCCGTGAACGTGCCGGCGGCGACCGCCGTGTCGATGATCGTCCTCATGCAGAACTCCTGATCGGCCGCCAAGGCCGCATCGGTGCGGATATCCCGCTTGCTACCGCGTGCTCGTCGCGCCGGTCCCGTCGACCGAAGGCGGTCGACGGGACTGACTATGCCGCCGATGGCTTACCAACGGCTGCCTGACCGATAGCCGCCGGCAGCGCGGTTGCCCGACGGCGGGCGATCCTGGGCCTCGTTGACGCGAAGCGCCCGGCCTTCCATCGAGTGTCCATTCAGCGCGCTAATCGCAGCGCTGGCATCGGTGCCGGACATCTCTACGAATCCGAAGCCACGCGGGCGACCGGTCTCGCGATCGGTCGGCAATGCGACGGACGTGACGGTGCCGTAGGCTCCAAAGAGCGAACGAACCGAGTCCTCGGTCGCGGTGAAGGGAAGGTTACCTACGTAAATCTTGGCCATTTAAGAAGTCTCCAGATGAATAGTCGAAAACGGCGACACACGGCGCCCGAAAGCGCACAGCGCACGCCTCGACACGGCGTTTCAGTCTAGAGAGCTGAGAGGTTAGTCCCGGAACCGTCGACCAGTCGTGTCACTTGATCGAGGTCAATTCGGCTGCGGACAAGGCGCGCTTGGCACCTGGCTCATACGGACGGGCTACGATCGAGGCGGAGTTTACCACGTTTTCCCCGCCCCCTCCTGCCTATTTCACAGGCGGCTAGATGCAATGGCGGCCGCCGCACCGCCCCCCCCTCTCAAGCCGGACACTCGAATGACGCACGAGCTTCGCTGCCTTGCCCCGTAGCACTGATGTTTACGCTATACGCCGTTGACGTATATACGCCAATGGCGTAGGGTCAATTCGAACTACGTGGGCCTCCACGAAGCCTCGCGGCGATGAACCAGGAAGCGTTCGAGAATCTGCTCGAGACCGTCCGTTGGCTGAGGCAGCGTCGCCACGACCGCCTCGCACGGCTCGGTCTGCACAAGGCCCGCGCCACGAGTGACATCGACGTCCGAAAGATCCGCGCCGCAACAGGACTCAGCCAGGCGAAGTTCGCTGAACTGCTGTCAATCGAAGCGTCGACGCTAAAGAACTGGGAGCAGGGCCGGCGCGAGCCGACGGGAGCCGCGCGCGCGCTACTGCGGGCCATCCGCAACGACCCAGTCGCCGTCGTCAAGGCACTTAGCCGCTGACTGTGGAGGATTGCCACGTGGCTGGACCAAATCGCGCGCAACTCGCCTATCTCCGCGGTGCAACCCGCTTGGCGTTTGATGCGACAGCGGGTGTCACCTCGATCGTCGAACGCATGCACGGGACCATCCAGGGTCGGTCGGGGCGGGCGGAAGGCCTACCACTCAATTCCACTGATGGAATAGCCGGTGTTGTCTATGGAGGCATTAACGGTTGCGTGCGTCTGATCTGCACGGGCCTGGACGCCGGTCTCGCGTCAATCGAGGCGCGCCTGCCAGACGGCACCGCGACAGCGGCGCAGGATGCGCTTGCGGCGGCAGTCAACGGCGTGTACGGGGATCATCTCGCTCGTTCCGGCAATCCCCTCGCCATCAAAATGGGCCTCCACAGCGGTGGCCGCGAGATCGACCTCAGGCACCCGGCGCGCGCATTTGACGACGGGCGGGACGGAAGACTCAGTGCCAAGCTGCTCGTGCTCGTGCACGGTCTGTGCCTGAGCGACCATCAATGGACGCGAGAGGGGCATAACCACGGCACCGCGCTCGCCCGCGCGCTCGGATTCACTCCACTCTTCCTTCGCTACAACAGCGGCCTGCACGTCGCGGACAACGGGCGCGAGTTCGCCCAGGCGCTGCACACGCTGGTGGGGAACTGGCCTCGACCCGTGCGTGAGCTTGCCATCATCGGACACAGCATGGGCGGACTCGTCGCGCGCAGCGCCATTCATGTCGGTCGCGAGGCGGGACACGACTGGCCCGGGCTCGTTCACAAAATGGTGTTCCTCGGCACCCCGCACCATGGCGCGCCGCTCGAGCGCGCCGGCCATTGGTTGGACCGCCTGATGGAGGCAAGCCCATACTCCGCACCTCTCACCCGTCTCGGCAAGTCACGGAGCGCCGGCATTTCGGACCTTCGATACGGCAGCATCACGACCGGGACTCATCAGTTCATTCCGCTGCCCGCCGGCGTGAACTGCTATGCAGCCGCGGCGACCCTGGCGGCAAGGCGAAGTGTGCTAAGTGAGCGACTGGTCGGCGACGGGCTCGTCCCGCTCGATAGTGCGCTCGGCAGGCATGCCGACTCCGACCGCTCGCTCGCGATTCCGCAGGACCGGCTTTTTGTGGGGTACCGGATGGGGCATCTGGACTTGCTGAGCCGCTCGGAGGTCTACCTGCAACTTCGCGACTGGTTGGCAGGAACCGTGTAATCCAGACGCGCCGTAGCGGCACGGCGCATCGTTACGGCCGCGAATCAGCCAGCGGGCAGACAGAGTGTCACATACGGTGTCGTTGGAAGGCGACACTGCCCGATGCCGTCGTTCCGATGTAAGACTGGACCCTATCCGGTGCGCAGCGGCGGTGGGGGGGCTAATGGGCGTCGATCAGGGTGAATTGTTCAGCGAGAACTGGACCCGATGGCAGGGACACGTCATCCGCGGCGAGTTCCCGTTGGGTCGCTATCTCGGTTGTTCGGATCACAGCGGCGTCTTCCTGACACAGTCTGAGGCGCTGGGCCCCTCGGAAGTTGCGATCAAGCTCGTTCCTGCCGATCGGGCGCTCGCGGAATCGCAGCTGCCACGATGGAAGCGGGCTGGAGGCATCGTCCACCCGAACTTGCTTCGTTTGTTGCAGTGGGGAGGGTGCCAGCTGGACGGGCTGCCCTACCTCTATCTGGTCATGGAGTACGCCGACCAGACGCTTGCGCAAGTACTGCAGCGTCGCGCCCTGACCGATGACGAAGCGCGAGAGATGTTGCGGCCAACATTGGATGCGCTCGCGTTCCTACACGGCCAGAACCTGGTGCAAGGCCAGCTGAGGCCGGCAAATATTTTAGCCGTCGGAGATCAGCTGAAATTGGCAAGCGACACGATCCGTCGCGCCAATGAGGGCACGGCGACCGCCAAGGCGCCTACTGCGTACGATCCTCCGGAATCGCGCCATGGATCCAGCTCTGCTGCCAGCGATATCTGGGCGCTCGGTGTCTGTCTCCGTGAAGCGCTGACCGGCCAGCCGCCGTCACGCTTGAGCGAGCGCGGCGGCTCCGCATTGCTTCCGGCGGACTTCCCCGAAGCCTTCCGAGACATCGTGGCCCGCTGCCTGAACCCCAGTCCGCAGAACCGTCCCGGCGTACCGGAGCTCGCGGCCTGGGCGCGCGGAGAGGCGACGGGTTCTGCGCCCGACGCGGTCAATCAGCCCAACGCATCTGCCGCGCCGGAGCCGACGGCACCCACGCCACCGCCGCTGCGAACTACACCCCCGCACGAAACTCCGGACGCCGCGAGGCCCGCGCAGCCCGCTGCGGAATCTCCGAACCGGAAGACCTTACTCGCACTGGCGTTCGGGGCAGTCGCGATTGTCGCGCTGGGTTGGGGCGGACTGCGCATCGGCAGGTCGCACCGGCCGCTCGCTCCACCGCAAGCTAGGGAAACGTCACTGTCGCAAACCCCGGTCACCACCGCGCCGCTGACACCAAGCGCCTCGGAGCCTGCCCCGACGACACCGCGCGCGAAGCCGAGCCGGAGCGAACCGGCCACGTCGCCATCGGCATTGCATGAAATGATCCCCGAAGTTCCTTCGAATGCCCGCCGAACCATCAAGGGACACATCAAAGTGTGGGTGAGGGTCATCGTCAATCAGGATGGATCGGTTTTCGCCGCAACCGTGGATCGATCTGGTCCCAGCAGGTATTTCCAGCGACTCGCCATTGAAGCGGCGAAACAATGGACGTTTCCACCGACCGACACTTCGGCCCGGCGCCTGATGCAGATTCACTTTGACTTCAGTCGCGATGGAACCACCGGGCGCGCCTTCACGCTCCGCTAACAAAGGTCGTTGACGATTGTCGACAGGCGGTCACCGTTCGCGGCGCGGAGAGAGCGGCGAGCGAGGGCAGATTCTCAGCGTCCCGAGGCTTTGAGGAGCGCTCCGTCAAGAACACGAAGTCGCGCTCATCAGCACGGCTCCCCGGCGCGTGGAAATCGTACCGCATCCGGCTCGAGCGGCAGTCGCAGCGCGTTGGTCAAGCAGATCCCGCGCGATTTGCCCAAGGTGATCGACATCGGCAAGCAGACAGGCATTCACTTCGTGCAGCCGGCATGGGTCACCGCAAGGCCCCATTCAGGCACGCGGGAACTGCGGCGGCGACGCTGTGCCGAATGAGAATGGCGGGCGGTTCGAACGAGCCTACAGTGCGTCGCCTAATCCAATGCCGCCGGCGGCAACCGAGACTGTGGTCAGCGGGCTTGAAAGCGCGAGCGTCGCTACGGAGTTCTCAACGCGGTAATCGGCCTCCCCCGCCCGCGCGCCGGGAGAAGGGCAACCCTTCCCCGGCGGTGCGCTAGCAACTGCCCGTCAAGCGACCTTGCTCTTGCTGCTCGCCTGTGACGGCGTCAGCAAACCTTCGGCCTTCAGCGCGGTCTGAACGGCCGGCCGGTCGGCTACGCGCTTCTGGAACGACTGCAGGTTGGCAAATTCAGAGAGATCCAGTTTCACGGCATGAGCCCAACGAGTCACGGTGAAGAGATACGCGTCGGCGACTGTGAACTGCTTGCCAAACAAGTAATCGCGGCCGGCAAGCTGCTTGTCGATCAGCGAATAGCGCTTCTTGAGGTACGCGAGCCGCTCGTCGCGTACCGACGCCGGCGTGTCCGGCCTGAATAGCGGGCTGTAGGTCTTGTGGATTTCGGAGGTAATGTAGTTGAGCGTTTCCTGCACTCTCGCGCGCTCCAGCGTGCCGTTCGCCGGCGCCAGATGCTTTTCGGGCTTGAGGTCCGCGAGATACTGCACGATTGCCGGGCCCTCGGTAAGCACCTCGCCATCGTCGAGTCCGAGCACCGGAACGTAGCCCTTGGGATTGACCGCCCAGAAGTCGCCTTCCGTCGAGACCGTCTTGGTCCCGAGGTCGACTTTGACCAGCTGAACCGGAATCCCGGCCTCAGTTGCCACGATGTGCGGTGAAAGCGAGCAGGCGCCGGGGGAATAATAGAGTTTCATCATGACCTCCTCTTGGTGCGAGCGCCAAACTTACCTAACGTACTTACGGTTGTATAGTACCGAGCTTCCTGTAAGTAGCAGAATCCGCTATCCTCGCGGTAACCGACTAGGAGTACTCCGTTGCCGCTCAAAGTGCGCAGGAGCAAGGCGCCGCCCCCGCCGCCGGGCTGTCCGATGGCGGCCTGCATGACCGTGCTTGGCGGCGCCTGGACTCCAAGCGTCATCTGGAAGCTCTCCGGCGATCCGCGCCGTTTCGGCGAGCTGCAACGGGATATTCCGGGCATCTCGCCAAAGATGCTGGCCGCCAGACTTCGGACACTCGAGGCCAAGGGGGTCGTTGACCGGACGGTAGTGCCGTCGTCGCCGCCGTCGGTCGAATACGCCTTGTCAGAGCTGGGGCGCGAGCTCCTGCCCATCATTGACACGATCGTGCGCGTGGGCACGAAGCTTCTCGAAAACAACTCCTCCACGAGCCCAGTACGAAGACGAGCGTAGACGGGCCATTGATTGTCGGCGAGTGCTCCCGTCGACACGCCTAGTCAGATGCTCCCGAGCGGCTCAGGTCGGAGCTACTCAACGCGCCACGAGTAACGTTGCGCGAAGTGGGCTGCGACGAGCTGAGCGGCTTCCGGGGTTTCCCATCGTCTACGCGCGCGCGGAGCTTTGCAGGTGAGGGACAGCGTTCAGGGCCGGGCACGCTCGAGCGAGACTGCTATTGGCCCTCAGACCAGGAGTGCACGCTCGTCGGTTCGGTGCCGATTGGTGACGTCATGACGGTGGCATCGGTCTGACAGGCCATCGAATCGGCACGCGGGTCAACCGTCGGAGCACCACGAGCTTCAGGGCGTCGTTGACCAGCAGGCAGGCTACGGCCGCATAGGCGAATATCGCACCTACTTGCCACCACGGCAGCGGTCCGAGGCCCTGCAGGCCCATGCGACCCAACACCGTGCCGATCAGCACATCGGCCGCCAGCGCGAGCGCCAAGCCGCGGCCCGGCCAGGTCGCTGCGAACCAGCGCCGCTCACGGACCGACAGGATCGAGAAGACGGCGAGATAAAGCAGCGTCAAGAAGCTGAACGTATGCAACGCGTCATCGTCGGACGCCAAGCCGAACTTCGTCCAGCCAATCCAGAGTAACGCGAGCGCCTCCGCGACCATCGCAATGCCCAGGACCGCCGCGAGCAGGACATAGACACCGATGTTCCAGGTCTCCGGCCGCGGAGAAGGCCGCACGCGATCCGTTGCCAACGCCACTTTCGCAAAGTCGGTCATGAATACCAGCAGCAGCATCGCGAACGCCGAGACGACGAACTTGCCGGTGAACACATACGCCGTTGCGACGAACGCCGCCTTGAGCACCGTCCGACTGATCTTGTTGATAATCCACGTCAGGACGCGCTGGTAAATCGCCCTGCCCTGCTCGACCAGGGTCACGATGTTAGTAAGCCCGGGCTTCGTCAGGACGACGCTGGCTGCACTTCGCGCGACGTCGGTCGCGCTGCTGACGGCGATTCCGACCTCCGCTTGCCGCAGGGCCGGCGCGTCGTTCACCCCGTCGCCGGTCATTCCCGTTACGTGCCCGCCAGCCTGCAGCCGCTTAACGACGAAGTACTTGTCCTCCGGATAGACCTCCGCTAGTCCACCGACGCCTTCAAGTAGACGCTCGACGTCGCTGCCAACACCCCCGGCCGGATCCTTGAGGTCAGATACGCGCCGCACCTCGCCGAGGCCGACCTCCGTACTAACCTCCCGCGCGATCGCGATCGCATCGCCCGTCAGCATAGCGACCCGAATGCCCAGGTCCTGCAGCGTGGCGATTAGGGCCTTCGCGTCCGGGCGCGGCGGGTCATTTAGCGTCACGAGTCCAATGATCTCCAGCGCGCCTCCGTCTGGCCCGCGCGCGACAGCGAGCGTTCTATAACCCTTGGCCGCGGGCCCGCGGATCTGGCCCTCGAGATTCGCGATCGCGTCCGGTCCGAGTCCGCAGCGCTCGGCGACCGTTCTGACCGCACCTTTCACCACGCGCAGGCGATGACCCGCCATGTCGATGACGGCCTCTGTTCGCCGTGTCGCTGCATCGAACGGTACGAAGGATACCCGCTGCACTGAAGCAGCCGAGGCCGCCGTGGTGCGCGCCTTTGAAGCCGCGAGAAACGCGAGGTCGATCGGATCCTGGTCGGACTCCTCGGACGCGAGCGCGCCCGCCGCCACGACATCGTCCTGAGTCGCAGCTCCAAGCGGAATGACGCCGGTCACCATGAGCTGGTTTCTTGTGATCGTCCCGGTCTTGTCAACGCACAGCACGTCCATGGTCGCGGCGTCCTCGGCAGCGCTGAGGCGCGTGACGAGAACCCCACGTGCGGCCAACTGCCGCGCGCCGGCTGCCATGCTGACCGTGAACATGACGGGAAGTGCCACGGGTACCGCACTCATCAACAGCACGAGAAGCAGCGGGATGACCTCCAGGAACGGGCTTCCGCGTGCAACCGAGATGATGGTGACCAGCGCCAGGAGCGTGCCGACAATCACGAAGAGCCAACGGACGACCTTCGCAACGACGTCCTCGATGTGCGGTTTCGGTCGCGCCTCCTGTACGAGTTCGGTCGTGCGCCCATAGTACGTCGCAGCCCCCGTCGCACTGACGACACCGGTCGCCTCTCCGGTTCGCACGATGGACCCCGACCAGAGCAGGTCGCCAGGCGCCCGGTTGACCAGCGTTGACTCGCCGGTCAGCGCGGACTGATCGACACCTTCGGTCCCGGCCAGGATCGTCACGTCGGCCGGAACGACGTCGCCGGGGCGGAGCCGGACGATGTCGCCGGGAACGAGCTCCCGCGCCGGCACGAGACGCCAGTGCGCCTCGCGCCGCACACGGGCGCTGACATTGAGCCGCGCGCGCAGACTCTCAACGACACCGGCCGCCCGACGCTCGTTCAGGTAGCCGATCGTCGCGTTGACCACCAGGAGACCGCTGACGACCGCGAGGTCTGAATACTTCCCGAGTACAGCCGAAAGCAGCATGATGAGCTCGAGCATCCAAGCGGAAAGCCCCCAGAACTTGCTGAGAAACCTCAGTAGCGGATGTCGTTTCGGCTCCGCGACCTCGTTGAAGCCGTGGTGCGCGCGGCGCGCCGCGACATCGGTCTCGGACAGGCCAGTATCGGGATCGACCGCCAGGCGGACGAGCGTACCCCTGACCAGCTCAGAGCCTTGTTTGACGTCGGTTGCAGACACGCGGGTCACCTCAATGAGACCGCGGACCCGCCAGCGGTGCCGGCACGGGCTATGCGAATCGACGCAACTCGCCGGCCTCCGCCGGGGAGCGGGAATCGCCATCCCGAGCCGACGCTCACGCGCCCACGAGCGCGCATCGAGGATGCTCGCAGGATACGCGACGCTTGGCCCGCCAGCGTGAAGAAACGTACCCCGGCTGACACAATTCGGCGCTTCGGCGATTGATCCGCGGCTCGATGCTGCGGTAGTTCTCGCCAGTCAACTCGGCTCGCGAGTCAGTGCATTCACACCCAGTCACTCAGTCGGCGCGGCGCTCGCCCGATCCGAGAACCAGGAACACGACTGAACCGACCACAGAGGTGCCGGCAGTGCGGAAGAATGGCCTCGCAAAGCTGCCGGTCCGGCCACGGGCACCCGGTGATGAAGACGGCGGCAATTGCTTGCAGCGTCGGGATCGAGGTGCTGATGCCCGAGATCACGCCGGCATGGCGGGGCGCAATGTCGAAGAAGTTGGGCGCGAAACCGGCCGTCACGCGTGCGCCCAACCCCACGGTCGCGCATGCCATGATGCAACGACGGGGACGGGACCGCGCTTAGGCGTCTCTTCCTCTCAATTACCGGAGATTCCGCCGCACGAATCGGCTCCCAATAGTTGTGCGGTGTCCCACCACCTTGAGTTGCTTCGGAGCGCAGGCAGCCGGTCCGGCACACGCGTGCGACACGATTGCTAGGGCAATGGCCAGAAGGTCGCAAGAATTGGAGGCGCGCACGGTCGTGACTCGATCGTCAGTGCCGGAAGGTGCCAACGTCACAAACGCGACACCGCGAACGAATCACGATCAAGCGCGCAACTTGCCGGAGGCGACTCAGCCGGATTTGGGTTCTTTATTCTGCTCGATCCAGACCAAGGCCGCTTCGACGTCAGAGAGCTCAGCGGCGGTGAAGCCAGGTACCTTGGCACCGGTCGCCGTTGCTTTGATTCGTTCGAGTTCCGTGTGCGCGTGAGCATGCACCCAGTTAAGGCCACGACGAACCTTCGATGTGAATTTCTGCTGCTTGTCATCGCTCATGATTGTTCTCTGTTTGAGACCAGCGCCACAGTGTAGGACACATTGGCGGCCAATGCATATCGCCGGTTGACCATCCAGCGCGATGGGCCAGTTTAGCTGAACACGGTCGCGGAGGCCCCATGCTCGTCACACGGATTGACCGCCGGACATAGAAGCAAGCCGGGAATGACCGGGGCGTACTCCATGTGCCCAAATGGAACAGCAGGGCATTCTACTGCGGGAAGGCTGCGCGAAGATTCTTCCGATCCTCCTGGCGCACTCGTTTGCGGCGGTCGACGACGGCGGCCGTGTGCGGATCGGGCCCGACGCGAGTGTGTGGGTGATGCCCATTCCGACCATCTCCGAAGAGGACACAAGGCCGGCAGACGAGTGCGTCAGCGCATTTGCGACGCCTAGAGGAGTTATCAGCTGCTCAACTCGTACCTATTCTCCGACCGCTGATGCCGCAGCACGCGCATCCCGTCGCCAATGCCTGCACAAACGAGTTGATTCTGGTGGACACGTACTAGAACGTGCGTCGGCTCGAGGGCAATCGTTCGAGCGCTCGACGTCGGTGAGCTGTTGGCTAAACCGTCCAGCTGTGAGGCGGGGCCGCGGCGTCGCGAGGACAGATTATTACCCGGCTGCCCGCGCCGAAATCTTCGGCACTCGGTTCTGCCAAATCACACGCCAATTCTCATGTGCTGGTGGCGCAACGTACCCCGTTTCAAGACCATGACTCGTGCATCCGCGCGACATCAGGGTTGCTCCGAGCCAGAGGATAAGAAGTAGCCGGATCCAACGTGGCAGCCGCTGAAAGCGGAGCCACGCGACCCGACCCGCCCACGCAGCCACTTCGACACAGAATCGGAGGTTCTGTCCTGGCTCATGCGTGGGGAACGGCGGAGCATCGGGCGTAGCGGCTGACCCGCGGGCGCTGCGCCGCGAACTCAACTGTCGTCGCTTCGGTAGCGGCCGCGTCGCCTCTCCAGTGGCGATCCGGCGACACAGCGCCTCGAGAGCAGGCGTCGGCCGCCCGCCGGGCACCCGAAGCCACTGCACACTGAGGAACTTCTCCGGAACTTGTGCCGCCGCCTGATCGGTGTCGTCGAGGACGACGGGCAAGAGGAACAGGCGACCGTCCGCCATATCGAGTGTCCTCTCGACGGCCAGACGCCACTCCCTGCGAAAATACCCTTCGAGGCGCGCCTCCGTTTGCGCTGATACGAGTGGCATGAAGTAGTCGCATTCGCGAATCTGCTTGCGTATCTTCTGATCCCACGCCTCCCCGCCGCCAAGCTCGCTCTCGTCGTACCAGACCTCGAGCCCGAAAGCAGCTAGGCCGTTCTGCAGACATTGGGCCGCTTGGCGATCCTGCGCTGCGTAGCTGATAAAGACGGTCGGTGCCGAATGCTCCGCGTCGGCGGAATTCCTGCTTGCATTCTTATCGTCCGCATCAGCCACGTCACGCACCCTCGGCCGACCATCCCCGAATGGTCGCGGATGCCCCGTCAGTTGGCAACCGGGCTGGACCTCGAGGCAGGGGATTGCCTGTGTTCGAACACCGATTTGGCACGTCCAGTCGAAGTTCGGTCACCGAGGAGAATCGTCGACCAGGCGGGCTGAAATGGCAGCGATTCCGACTCGTCGTGATCATGCGGCGTTCACCGCCGCGAGGCTGGAAGGACCGGGCGCCACGTCTTGCTGTGAAGAAGCGGGGCCGCCTTCCCCTGTGCGCCCACTGTGACGAGACAGTCTTCAATTGTGTAGCGAGCCGGCCCTTGCGCTCACGGTTGAACGCACGCTGATGCGGCGCTGCGTCAGCGTTGGAACGCCGATACCTTAGACGTGCCGCGGGAAGGTCCGGCCAAGATTGCTCAGGCGATCAATGCGTTGCGCATCCAAGCGGTGCGAATCGACCCACTATTGATGCGCCCACCGACCGATTCAGGCTACACGGCGACCGCACCGTACCCAGCGTCCGCGGTCACCAGCCTGAGCAAATCAAGCAGGATGACGAGGCGCTGCTCCAGATTGGAAACGCCCTTGATGAACTGAGCGGCGACAACGCCGCAGACGGCAGGCGGTGGTCTGATGTTGGCGGTCGATATGTTTGCGACATCAGATACGGCGTCGACAACGCAACCCACAGTGGTCGGGTTGCCACCTGCCGCTGATACCCGCACGACGATTACGACAGTGGTAGACGTCTTCTCAGCGCGCGCGATGGACAGCCGCAAGCGCACGTCGAGCACGGGCACTACGTCGCCACGGAGGTTGATGACACCCAAGACATGAGCCGGCGCATTCGGCATCTTGCAGACCGGTTCCCATCCGCGAATCTCCTTGACGCTGAGTATAGGAATCGCGAAGAGTTCCTCGGCGATCTGAAACGTCAGGTACTGCTGGGCGGCAGACTCGAACTCGCGGCTACCCTCGTTCGCCGTCGATTTCACGCCTCGGTCCATGTCGCACACCTGCCAGCTCATCGGCCCGATCAGAACTCGTCCCACTCTGCGTTTGGCTCGGTGCCGGTCTTCCGCGCGCTCTTCGTCGACTTCGATTCGGCCGCCTTTGCCAATGACGCTGGCGCCGCCGCCGATGGGCCGACCTTGGCGGGCGGCGCTGATGCGGCCTTGGACCACGATCGGTTCGGCGCGCGACGCTCCTTGGCAACCGGCCGCTTGTCCACGCTCTCGGGAAGCCAGGCGTCATCCCGGCGACGTTCAGTCCCGTCCCACGCCGGCGCGGACTCGTCGGTCACCCTGTACTTTGCCATCATTCGATGGAGCTGCTGCGCCTGGTCGAGCAGCGACTCGGCCGCCGCCGATGCCTCCTCAACGAGCGCAGCGTTCTGTTGCGTGACTTCGTCCATCGACGTCACTGCCCGATTGACCTGTTCGATGCCCGAGGACTGCTCGGCGCTCGCCGCAGCTATCTCAGACACGATGTCCGAGACTTTCTTGACAGAGGCGACGATCTCGCTGAGCGTCTGACCGGACGCGTCGACCAGCTTCGATCCGTGGGCGACTTTGCCGACGCTATCCTGAATCAGCGCCTTGATTTCCTTGGCAGCCTCGGCGCTCCTGGAGGCCAGCGTTCGGACTTCCGATGCGACGACCGCGAAGCCGCGACCCTGTTCGCCGGCGCGCGCTGCCTCAACCGCCGCATTGAGTGCCAGAAGGTTCGTCTGGAATGCGATCTCGTCGATCACTCCTATGATGTCGGCGATCTTATTGCTCGCTGCGTTGATGCCCTGCATCGCCGCAACCGCCTCTGAGACGACCGCTCCACCCTTTTCGGCCTGTGCGCGCGCCGCAGCGGCCAGCTGATTCGCCTGGGCGGCGTTGTCGGCATTCTGCTTGACGGTCGAGGTCATCTCTTCCATCGATGAGGCGGTCTCCTCGAGCGACGAGGCTTGCTCTTCGGTCCGCTGACTGAGATTCATGTTCCCCTTGGAGATTTCGTCAGCGCTGCCAGTTACCTCGCGAGCCGCCTCCTGCGCATCACGGACCAAATTCGCATTGGCCTCGAGCATCGAATTGATGCCGGCGGCAAGCATCGAGAAGAAGCCTTCCTTGCCTTCGGACCGTATGCGCCGCGTGAGATCCCCCTGGTTTGCGGCATCGACGACAAACTGTATTTCCTTCTCGGTCGATACTTCCGCAGTCCGGTCGATCCACTGGGCGACCGTACCGAGACGCTCGCCCTTCGAATTCACGACTGGCGAGGCGATGACCCGCAGGCGGGCTTCGCCGAGCGAGATGTCGGCCGTGCGACTCCCGCTCAACGAGGAGAGGATGCCTCGTTGATGAGCGGGGTTCTTGTGGAAAGCGTCGATGTTGTTGCCGAGTACCTTGTCGACCTCGAATTGGGGAAGGTGCTTGCGAATTTCGTCCGACTGCTTTCGAAAGAGGGTGAGTACCGCCTCGTTGGCATAGATAATCGTTCCGTCGGGATCGGCCACCATCACGCTCGTCGTGACGTTGTCGAGGGCCACGCGAATGCGCGTTGCGTCCGCGGCGCGCTGCTCGCCGTCCGCGAGTTCAAAGCCGACTTTGGTTCGGAGTGACTGTAGCGCGCGCTGCAGATCCGCAAGCTCGTCCTCGCCGACGGCCTCGAAGACGCGCTCGAACTTACCCTGAGTCATGCCGTCGATCCGCTCCTTTGATCCTCGGATCGTGCCGACCAAGCGCCGAATGAGACGGCCGAGGACCGCGACGCCGGCGACGCCACTGGCGGCGAGGATTCCGCCGACGAGCACCGGCAAGGCGGTCACGTGCATTGCCAGTGCACCGAGGGCGACAAGCCCTGGAAGTACTGCGAGCGACGTCCCGAGTCCGGCTTGCCAGCTGACCGGGAGCCGGGTGAGAGAGGCGACGTGCCGCCACTTGCCCGCCTTCACCACTGCTCCTTCGCGGATCGCCAGACCATGGGTCTTGCTGTCGCGGAACTGCCTGTACAGCGACTCGGCTTCCTGGATCTGATCGCGCGACGGACGAGTCCGCACCGACATGAAGCCCGTGACGGTGGCGCCGTCGCGGATCGGAGTCGCGTTAGCGAGCACCCAATAGTAGTCGCCGTTCCTCCGGCGGTTCTTGACCATGCCGGTCCATGGCTTCCCCGCTTGCAGGGTTTCCCACAAGTCGGAAAAGGCCTCCGGCGGCATGTCCGGATGGCGCACGATGTTGTGCGCCTTGCCGATCAGCTCCGATTCGATGAAACCACTCGCTTCGATAAAATCGGGATTGACGTACGTGATGCGGCCCTTGGTGTCGGTCTTCGACACGATAAGGGCGCCCTCCTCAATCACGTACTCCGTCTGGGTGATCGGAAGATTGACGCGCATCGGCTGGCTCCGGAGTCGCTCTGAGTGACTAAGCCTATGGCTTATCGGCGACCCCTACTCCTACTGGAGTCGGCAACAACGATTTGCGACTTCCCCCTAATCAGAGGCTCCTGAGCACGCGCCCGTCTGCGGCGCGCAAGACGGTCGATAGCTTGTGCGTCGCAGCATCCTCTCGGATTTGCAACGGCTGAAGCGCCCTGGTGGCGAGGTCACCGCATGGCGGCACACCGCGAACATCGCATTTGAGCCGATGCCGGCGGCCAATTGCGGCCGCGGAGCCTGACCCCGGCTCGACGTCCGCCTGGTCGTTGACCCAGGAATCGCGTGGCAGGAATCGTTGCGGTGGCAAGTCATGAAGTACCTGCTGTCAGCGCATCGTGCCATCCGCCGATACGAGCCGGAGGCGCGACTCTGCGCCAGTCGAAAAGTGAGTCCTCAGCGAAGCATCTCTTGGGCTTGCCTCGGACAGGCGCGAACCACGTGGAGCTTCCATCCCCTTGAGCTCGCGCGCCAGCCCGATGCGCTCCACATTCAAGTCCCCAGCGGCGGTCGGTATGGCTCCCGCGGTCGCGTACTGTGACGGCCGCAAATGCGTCGCGCGCTAGCGGGGCCTCAGCAGCATCGCCGCGCGTGAACCGTCGCCAGGAAGGTCAGGAAGTGCGGTGAAACCAACGACAATTGCGAGCGACGAGTTCGATCGGCGGCTTTGATTCGAACACCACACGAGCCAGGCCGCGATGTATCGGCGTTTGGCTCCGCTCACGCGCCCTTTGAGATCGCTGCATTTCTTATGTGGGCCTGGTCTTTGGCGAACTCCACCAGCGCCTCTTGAGAGGTCAGCCCTAACTTCTTACAGATGCGCGTCGCGTAGACGCATACGCTCCCTATCTTCATCGACAGATTCTCGGCTATTTCCCGGACCGTCGCTCCGCGCGCAAACTCGTCGAATACCGCCTTTTCCCGAGGCGTCAGCAATGAAATCGCCCGTCCTCGCTGCCGCTGCGAGACCGCTCTGGCTGCAGCATCCCGCAGCGACGCGCTGGCGTGGACTTGGCCCTTAGCAGCTCGGCGAATTGCGCTAATGACGACCGACGCCGGTTCTGACTTCATTACGTAGCCGCTCGCGCCCTCGAGCAAGCACGCGAGGCCCATCACCGATTCATCGCTTACTGACAAGACGACAAACCGCGGCGCGCCAGGTCGTCCGGCAAGTTCAGTGAGAATGTTCCGGCCACTGGCCTGCCCGAGCGTCAGGTCGAGCAAAACGACATCCGGCGCAGTCTCTCTGACCAATTGAACCGCACCAACGACAGAAGCCGCTTCGCCACAGACGTCAAAATCTGTCGTTGAGTCAAGCAGGGCGCGGATTCCAGCGCGGGCTGTCGAGTGGTCATCGACTATGGCAACCCGAATACGTCGCGGAATGGGAGCGGCCGGCCGATCGATCGGTTGCGTGTTGCCCCGGTCGTGCGGCCCGTCGAGAAGCATTTTAAGCCTCGCGATTGATCCGAGAGCTGGATCCCGCTTCGCTCTGCTGAGTAACAGACTAGCCTGAATCGGCCAGGTTCAGGATGCGGCTAGCACCTAGGCCGCGTCCGCCGATGTAGGTGGGAGAAACGCTACGTAATCCCGCTATTTCCTGCGTTCAATTACTCGGCTTCGGTCCGCCAGTGCAGCTTTCGCCGTTCGGCCATCCGGCGGCTGTCTGGTTCTGACAGCGCCCGGCGTTCAGGTGGCCGCTCACGTCAGCCTTAATAGATAGCGCGGAATCGGGCGCCGGCCTTGGCCACCTATCCCTTGCTACATCACCCGAAATTGCGGCCGATACCTATCGCAGCGCGCGGAAAAACCTCCGATACACGATGTGGGCCGTCCTTGAACTGCGGTGGCGGGCACTGTCGACTATTGGAGCCTGGCGACGAGCGGCTAGCGGAGGCCGGCCATTGTGAGCACCGTGAGTAGTGACAACGGAGCGCGAGCCCGATCGATGCTCGGGCCATCGCAGCAGTACGAGGCGCTGGCGCGGCTCATGCACGCCTACGTGTTCGAGGCGCGACTGCGGGAGGATGGGACAACTGAATTCACGTGGGCGGACGCGGCCTTTGCCGATGTCTTCGGATGCGAACGCACCGAGGTAAATCGACGCGGATGGGACAGCTTTGTCGATTCCCGCGACCGCGCGGCCGCAGGCGATGCCCTGTCCGCTGTCTGGCAGGGTCGGGCCCGCGAGATCGAGTTGCGCATCATCGGCGCCACCGGGATGAAGCGTTGGCTGCGAATGGCCGCGGAACCCATCCACGATCCCCAAACCCGTTCGGTCGTTGGCCTGATCGGAATGGCCAAGGACATTTCGAAGCGCAAGGCTGCGGAAGCGGCCCGGCGTGACAGCGAGGCGCGATTCGAGGCGGCGTTTGAGCACTCCGTGAGCGGGATCGTGATCGAAGACGAGAATGCGCGGATCCTGCGCGCAAATCTGGCGATGTGCACGCTACTCGGATACACACAGGAGGAGCTTCGCGCGAGGACTCTTTACGATCTCACGCACCCCGGTGATTTGGCTGCGAGCAAGGAGAATGCCGAGGCTCTTTGGGCCCGACGCATTAGCAGCTACACGCTTGAGAAGCGCTATCTTCATAAGAGCGGAGCCGTCGTGTGGGTGGTCATCGCTGTCGCACTGATCGATGACGGACCCGACAAGCCTCGATACCTCGTCTCGCAGGTCCACGACATCAGCGAACTTCGGGCAGCGAATCTGGCGCTAGCCAAGAGCGAACAGAAGCTTCGCGGGCTGTACGAGACCTCCCAGCTAGGGATCGCCCTTAATGACATGCAGGGCCACTTCATCGAGTTCAACGAGGCGTTCGAACGTATCTGTGGATACACGGCGGAGGAACTGAAGGCGCTGGACTACTGGGCGCTGACGCCGAAGATGTATGCGGCCGACGAGGCGCGGCAACTGGAGCTTCTCAGGTCCACCGGGCACTACGGCCCGTACGAAAAGCAGTACGTGCGTAAGGATGGGAGCCTCGTTCCGCTGCGGCTCCGGGGAATGTTGCTCCAGACGCCAGACAGCCACTCGTACATCTGGTCGATCGTCGAAGACATCAGCGAACAGAAGCGCCTTGAGGCCACGGTTGCGGCAGACCACGCGCGACAGCAACTGTTCCTGCGAAACGCAAGCGACGGCGTGCACATTCTCGGGAATGACGGGTGCGTCGTCGAAGCAAGCGACTCGTTCTGCGCAATGCTGGGATATTCAAGAGAGCGGGTGATCGGGCTTCATCCCTCGCAGTGGGATGCCCGAATCGCCGGCGATGATTTGCGGGACGCGCTGGATCGCGCCTTTGCGGGTGACCTGACTCGGTTCGAAACCGTGCACCGCCGCAAGGATGGAACGACCTTTGACGTTGAGATTCATGCAGAGGCGTTCGAAGCCGACGGGCGGCCTTACTTGTACTGCTCCGCGCGCGACGTTACCGAAGTTAGACGGCTCAAGCGCGCGTTGTTGGATGTTACGAATCGCGAGCAGAGAAGGCTGGGCCATGACCTGCATGACGAGCTCGGCCAGGTCCTGACAGGCATATCGATGCTCGCCGCGTCGCTCGCCTCGACGGAGCGAGCGGCTGGTCGGCCCGCGGCGGACCGCCTCGAGGAGCTTGAAGAACTGGCGCGCCAGGCGATCGTCACGTGCCGCGGAATCGCCCACGGACTGTCGCCGCTCGCTTACCAGGATGGAAATCTCGAACAGGCGCTTAGCGAGATGGTGCGGATTCAGGGCACTAGCGTCGGCACCGCGATCGAGTTCGACGTCACGCAAGCTGCCCCAATGCGGCTTGGTGCAGATGCCAAAGATCATCTCTACCGCATCGCGCAGGAGGCGGTCACGAACGCCCGTCGCCACGCACGTGCGAAGCTGATCAGGGTCACGCTGGACATCCAGCCGTCCGCGGTTACGCTCGAGATCGTGGACGACGGCAAGGGTCTGCCACCGGTCCGCGGCGATACCGGCGGTATGGGGCTCAACATCATGAGGTTTCGCGCGGCGATGCTCGACGCGCAGTTCTCGATCGGACCGGGTCGTGTCGCAGGTACGCGCGTCACCTGTCGCTGCCGCAATGATTCGGGCGTCGCAACGGAATACTTCCATGACGAGCCGGGGCACGACGTAGACGCAAAGCGCGTTTCGACATTGCAAAGCTGAGCGTCGTTACCGGAGTCGCGACGAGCCGGCTGGCGCCGAATGTCAGCCGATGGATACCGTCCTGATCCAAAAGCAGCTG
>Ga0335069_10001275_pt1 | contig 40697 bp, 30 predicted proteins | sample Lox_Sample_11_FD_206714 | JGI IMG/M metagenome (GOLD analysis project Ga0335069, IMG submission 206714) | Soil microbial communities from Loxahatchee National Wildlife Refuge, Florida, United States - Lox_Sample_1.1 | ecosystem: Environmental > Terrestrial > Soil > Wetlands | place: USA...
CCTCAAGCATCAGCCCGGCGCGGCGGTCATCAACGTCTCCTCGGGTCTGGCGTTTGTGCCCCTCGCCCTCACGCCAACGTATTGCGCCACCAAGGCGGCCATCCATTCCTGGACGCAATCGCTGCGCTGGCAGCTCCGCGCCACTTCCATTGAAGTCGTTGAGATCATCCCGCCTTACGTGCAGACCCATCTGATGAACGGCGCCGAGGATCCGCGCGCCATGCCCCTCAACGACTACATCGCCGAAACCATGTCGCTCCTGACGCAGCAGCCCACGCCGGCCGAGATCATTGTCGAGCGCGTCAAGGGCCTGCGCTTCGCCGCCGAGAGCGGCAACTACGACGCCATCTTTCACGGCCTGAATTCGAATTTCTGAGTTTCCTCAGGCAGCGCGCGCCTCATCCTGTCGCTTCTTTCCAGCGGCAGGGTGGGAGGCCCGCATCGGCCGGCTGCGGCACAAACACGGCCTGCCTTGACCATCCTCCGCCTTGACAGACCACCCGCGCAGCGATAGAAGGGGTGTGCTTTCTTCAAGGATCGAAACGACATGCCCAAATCCGTCTTCTCCCGGCGCGCCTTTCTGCAGACCACCGCGGCTGCCGCCGGCGCCACGCTCGCTTCCAACTCCATTCTTCTCGACGCCGAACCGTCCTATGCCGCGGCCGCCTACGCCGCGCCCAGCGACCGCATCCGCTTCGGCATCGTGGGCGTGGGCATGGAAGGCAGCGGCGTGCTGGCCACCGCCATCGCGCTTCCCGGCGCCGAGTGTGTGGCCGCCGCCGACCTCTACGACGACCGCCACATCCTGGCCCGCGAAATTGTCGGCAAGCCCATCAAGACCACCCGCCGCTACCAGGAACTGCTCGACGACAAGTCCATCGACGCCATCCTGATCGCCGTCCCCGACCACTGGCACAAGCAGGTCGTGGTGGACGCCCTCGCCGCCGGCAAGGATGTCTATTGCGAAAAACCCATGTCGCATAATCCCGCCGACGGCCTCGCGATGGTGGCCGCCGCCAAAAAGACGGACCGCATCGTGCAGATCGGCGCTCAGCGCACCAGCTCCGTGCTCTGCGCCAAGGTAAGGGAGATGATCGCCAGCGGCGCGATCGGCGACCTCAACCTGATCGAAGCCACGCTGGGCCGCAACGATCCCACCGGCGCATGGGAGTATCCGCCTCCGCCCGATCTCTCGCCGGAAAATCTCGACTGGGACACCTGGCTCGGCACGGCGCCAAAGAAGCCCTTCGATCCGCTCGCCTTCGCCCGCTGGCGCTGCTGGAAGGAGTATGGCACCGGCGTCGCCGGCGACCTGCTCGTTCACCTCATCAGCGGCATGCAGTTTTCGCTGGGCATCAATGAGGTGCCCAAGCGCGTCTCCGCGTTCGGCGGCATCTACCGCTGGAAGGACGGCCGCAACATGCCCGACGTGCATGCGGCGCTCTTCGAGTACATGGGCATCCCGGTCTACATGCGGTTGAGCCTGGGCTGCGAGTCGGCAGAAGTGACGCGGTTCCAGGGCTCGAAAGGTTTGATCGAGTTGCGCGAGTTCTCAGTCACCTGGTTACCCCAGACCGGAGTGGACACGTCGCCCAGCTACTACACCGGCTCCTATCCCGGCGCCATGCGCGCGGCCTACGTCAAGGAGTGGCACGAGAAGCACGATCCCACCCCGGGCAAGGAGCCGGCACCCGAGTCCATCACCATCAACGGCAACGACTACGACGACCTCCGCCCACACCTCTGGAGTTTTTTTGAGGCCGTCCGCTCGCGCAAGCCGGTGGTGCAGGACGCAGTGTTCGGCCATAACGCCGCTCTGGCCTGCCATCTCGCCAACGAGTCTTATTTCCGCGGGGTCCCGGTGCGCTGGGACGAAGCCTCAGGTACCATCAAGTCCTTGGCGTAGAGGAGTGATCCGTGAATACATCCAGAAGGACCGTCGTTGCCGCTTTTGCCGCGATCACCGCCGCGCTGTGTGTGCCGTCCCCCGCGCAGCCTGCCCCGAGCACCCAGGCAAGCATATCCGCGACGGCGTTTCTGGGCCGCTGGGACCTGACCCTCAGGGCCCCCGACCGCGAATACCCGTCGTGGATCGAGATCCAGCAAAAGGACGGCAAGACCACGGCACTCTTCACCGGCCGCTGGGGCAACGCGCGGCCGCTGCCGAAGATCGAAATCAACGGCAATCACATTCTGTTTGTCTCGCCCAAGCAGGAAGAAGGCAGCAAGGAAGACATGGTCTTCGAAGGTGAACTGGTTGGCCAGATGATGCAGGGCAGAACGACCGGTCCGGACGGCGCCCCCTGGAGATGGTCGGGCCAAAAGGCGCCGAGTCTCGATCGGCCGGCACCGCCGCAATGGGGCGAGCCCATCGCGCTCTTCAATGGCAAAGACCTGGCCGGCTGGCGACCGAGCAAGCCCGGTCCACCCGAATGGACCGTCAAGGACGGAAATCTGGTCAGCCCCGGCAACGGCCCCGAACTCATCGGCGACCGCAAGTTCCAGGACTTCAAACTGCACGTGGAATTCAACTGCGGCAAGGACGCCAACAGCGGCATCTATCTCCGCGGGCGCTACGAGGTGCAGATCGAAACCGAGTCGCAGGGCGAGCCGCCTAGTCACCACACCGGCGGCGTGTATGGCTTTCTGGCGCCCACGCCTGAACAGCCGCGCACGCCGGACGTCTGGCAGACCTTTGACATCACCTTCATTGGCCGCAAGGTCACCGTGTTGCTGAACGGCAAGACCGTCGTCGACAACCAGGAGATTCCCGGCATCACCGGCGGCGCACTCGACAGCAGCGAAGGCCGCCCCGGTCCCATCTATCTGCAGGGCAGCGAGAAAGGCCACGTGCTGTTCCGCAGCATCACCGTCGCGCCGGCGCAGTAGCGAGTTCTCTTGCGCGGCCACCCCGCCCTGCCAGGTGTCCTCGCGGGCGCAGCGAAGGATCTGCGGCTGTCTCAGCCGGTCAGGTCCGGGCGAAGTTCTGGCCATGCGGATGGCAAACGTCGCACGCCGATGCCAGTGTGATCCAGCTCACATTCAATCGCGGGAAGCTGTGGCTAAAGTCAGATGGCAACAACGCCAGGCTTACTGCGTCAGGCACAGAAAGGAGTATCCCCGATGAATCCATCCGACCCTGGGTTCTATAAGGAACTCCTCGACCAAATAAGTGATGGGGTCTACTTTGTAGATCGTAACCGGCGGATTCTGTACTGGAACGAAGGCGCCTTTCGGATGAGCGGCTACACAGCCCAGGAACTGGTGGGGCGATGCTGCCAGGACGATATCTTGTGTCACGTCGATTATGAGGGGAAAAGATTGTGCCAGGACGGTTGCCCTTTATCGGCATCGATTTGTGACGGCAGCTCGCACGAGGCGAATGTTTTCCTGAGGCACAAGGAAGGACGGCGGGTTCCGGTATTTGTGCGAGTGTACCCATTGCGGGAAGCCGATGGGTCGATTGTCGGGGCGATCGAAATCTTCAGCGATGATTCAGTCCAGACGGAGGCGCGTCGCCGGACGGAAGCGATGAAGCGGCTTGCGTTTCTCGACCATCTCACCCAACTCCCCAACCGCCGATTCGTCGAAATGTCTCTGAGCACGGCGCTGGCCGAATACCAGGTGCACAAGGATCCTTTTGGAGTGCTGGTTTTCGATCTGGACAATTTCAAGACTGTCAACGACTCCTACGGGCACGAGTGCGGGGATCGCGCCTTGAGGGAAGTTGCGAAAACCGTGGTCGGTTCGCTGCGCCCCACAGACACTGTCGGGAGGTGGGGCGGAGACGAGTTCCTCGCTATCCTCCGTAACGTTAACCATGAGATTCTGACGAGTCTGGCGAAGCGGTGTGTTCTGATGGCTGCGCGCATCTCGCTCCCCGGCAGTGATGGCGCAAAGATGTCTCTCTCGATCTCCGTTGGAGCCACGCTGGTCCATCCTGGCGAGACGGCCGAAGAGCTCATTCATCGGGCAGACGTGCTGATGTATGAAAGCAAGTTGAGCGGACGAAACCGCGCCACGACGGATTAGAGCAAAACCAGGGTTGCTGGATCCCGCAGCCGCAATGTCGGAACCAAGCGGCAGCGTTTTCGGGTGAGATGGTTTTGAGTGCTTCGGTGATGGCCTGGTCGAGTGCTTCTGTGGTGCCGGCCTTGGCAGTGCGGAGGGTCTGCGGCTGTCTTTCGCCGCTGATTGCCTGTCGAAGGACTCCAAAAGAATCGTAACTTCAGGATTGGCCACGATGCGACCTAAAGCGTGAAAACGAGCGCCTATCACCTCGTGATAAGGAGAAAGTTATCGCCGGTCATTCAGCCGAGGAGATCGCATTTCGTCGAAGTATATAGGATGGGGTCTCTCCTTCCGCGTTTGCGATGGCTACAGCGGTTTCACAGTTGCTGTGTCCCGGAGCCACAACGCCAAGTGGCTTTTTCATCAAGGAAAAGCCACCTTGAATCGCGGCCAGAAACGGCTACAAGTGCTGTGGAACCGCTCTAAGCAATCGCCGTATGCTTTGCTGGCACAGAGACCAGCAAGACAACCCCAATCACGCCGGTGACGATCACATCGGTGAAATTACGATGCACCCCATGACTCCACGCTTCAACAGTCTCGATGATCATCACGAACGAATGGGCGACACTCTGCCATGCCGCGAAAGCGATCAGGGACCGGTACGCTGAGGGTTTTCTCGCGGCCAACAGCAGAAAGACTCCCAAGGAGATGAAAAAGCTCAGAAACATCGGCTCGATTTCGTTATTGTTCTGCGCTACAAGCCAAGAGGAGTGTGCCAGGTCCGTATAGAGCGGATAAAGCAAAGCCACATACAACAGCCCCACAATTGCCAGGACGATTTGCCGTGCGCGCTCGAGTTTCACCTTGCCACATCCTTTCGAGTTACGAGAATCCTACCCGATCCGACGCATTAGGCGAGGCCAACCTTCGATTGAGCCGGGTAGCAAATCCGTGCCGGTCCGTTGCCCGAACACCCGATTTGAACTCGATATACCTGAGTACTTTCACGGTCCAGAGTGTTCAAGATCAGTCCAGAGTTGACCAGTTGGCAATCGAAATTTGACTTTATTCCAGTGTGACCGTCAAACCGGAAACTACTCGAAAAACTCATGCATCGCGTCGCTGCGCATGCCTTGAGAGCACCTAAAAAGCCCATCGGCCTCGCTTCTGCCCCTTGCAACTCGTGGAATTCACCAAGTGCGTGGCCGATTGGCCAGAACACGGCTGCTTCGACACGTTCCGCGGCGCCTTTCAATTTGCCTTGTCTGCGCTGCGCTTTCGGAACACCACCTTCACCTCGCGACGCCACTGCTCCGCCACCGCCACCATCTCCCACTCGATCCGCGGCGACAGGAATCGCAGCACCGGCTCATTGGCGGGGTGAATCCGCAGCGCCGGCGCAACCAGAAGCAGCCGTGGCGGCTGCGGCGAGACCTCGGCGCCGGCGAAGTATCCCACCCGCTCAAAAGCCGACTTGATCCGCCCCCCCGGCCCCATGGCGCGATCCTCGTTCAGCGCGCGAACGCGAATCCAGTAGTCCAATGCCTGCATGGGCAGGTGCAGATCCTCGTCCGCTTTCAGCTCCATCACCACCAGCCGCCCATTGCGATCGAGCGTGAGCAGATCGAGCATGCCGCGTTCGCCTGCGCTGAGCGCCGGCACCTGAGAGTAGACCAGGTCGCTGCGAAACCCCGGCAGCACATCGCGCATGCACGCGCGCACCCGCGATTCCAGCCATCGCTCCGGCTGCAGGCGGAACAGCGCATCGGCATGCACCCCATCCGGATGGCGGCTCTCGACGAGCCGCCCCAGCAGCTCCCGGCACAGAGGCTCCGTCTCCTCGTTCAGCGGCGTCTCGTTCGCCCCGGCGCCAAACGTGATCTCGTTCGCCTGCGCAAACGAATTGGCCGCCACTCCATGCCGCACCCGCGCAAACTCCAGCCCGTGCAGCAACAGGCCCACTTCTGTTGCCGTGCGCGCATGTAGGTCAACGCGTTCCCGCGCCGCGGCCGGCACCAGCGCCAGCACCCGGTCCAGTCCCGCCCGGCACCGCTCGATCGCTGCGTCGGCTGAAAACGCGTGCACCAGCCGCGACTCGATGTTCCCGGTGTCGCGGAAATCGACCGCGGCCAGCTCCTCCGACCGCTCATCCAGCGTGAAGAGCTGGAACTCCGCGGCCGCATGGTTGAGCCATGCCATCCGTTCCGCCGTGGTCCGCCACATCCCCTTCCACCCCGGCGACGAAGACCCGTCGCTGTGGACCGCGGAACCCGCCGGCACAATTACCTTCAGCCCGCCGAAGTGGCGCCTGGCCTCGCCATGTTCGCGGCAGTAGTTCAGCCAGAGAAGACCGAGGGTGAGAATTCCATCGATTGCCGCGCCCGACTCCGCAGCCCCGATCCCGATCACAGCCTCGGCCGCCGTTCCCTTGAGCAGGCGCCCGCGGGCATAGGCCGGCCCGAAGCTGTGCTCCAGGTCCATGGCCGAACGCATGCCGTCCACCTTGCTGCCCGGAAAGCTCCGCGACAGCACCCGCTCCAGCAGCCGCAGGTAGTTGCGCCGCGCCGCGTCCCGCGCCGAAGGCGTCCGCCGGTCGTTCGTCGGCGTTAGCTCCAGCGCTTCAGGCTTCGGCGCGCCCAGACGCCGCGTCATGAGCCGCAGGCTGTTTGCACGCACCTGCACGCCCAGCACGGTCCGCACCAGGTTGCGTTCCTCGTTCCACAACTGCAGCAGGCATCGCCCATGCGACTCGGTGACGGAATACCGCGCCGTGCGCATGTCGAAGAGCACGCGTCCGTCCTCCAGCACGGCCGCGGCAGGATGCTCGGCCAGAAACGCTTCCACGTCCTTTGCCAGTTGTTCCGGGGAAGTCTGATCCGCGGTGGCCGCCGGCGTACGCGACGGTGATGGGCCCCAGCCGGCCGGCATCGCGCCTACCAGCCCATCCGCTCGCGCAGCCGCGTGATGTGCGCCGTGTGGTGCAGCGAGTGCCAGGCATACAGCGCCAGGTTATTGGCCAGCGTCACCGTGCCGCGCTCCGGGTGCCGGAACGACTTCTCGTAGTCCGCATCCGACATGGTTTCCAGCAGGTTTACCAGGCGCGCATGGATTGCGGTCGTGAACGCCAGCGACACATCCACTGGCATGCGGCTGTCGGGCAGCCTGGCCCATTCGGCCTCGTCGTATGCATTGATGGCGGGATTGTTTTCAGTGAGGGCGAGCTTGAAGCGGATATAGGCGTTCGCATGGCTGTCCGCCACGTGATGCACGAGCTGCCGCACGGTCCAGCCGCCCTCGCGATACGGCGTGTCGAGTTGCGCTTCGCTCAGCCCGCTGACCGCTTCGCGCAGCCGCTCCGGCAGCCGGCGCACGGTCTCAATCTGTTCGTCACAAGTGCCGGCCGCGGCGGCATTAAAGCGGCCGATAGGATAGCGAAGTTTGTCCAGATCGGTCATGGCACGAACCTATCATGCCGGACAGGGGGGAAGGGAATTGGATGCGGTGGCGCCGGCTCCTGTGAATCGTGCGAGCTCGGGGCCGGGCGCCGGTCTACGCAGCGTGGTGGTGATGGGCGTGATGGTGGTGGCGATGATGATGGTGCCTTCCGGCGGCGAACGCCGAAGGAGCAACCAGCATCAGCAGCAGGGCAGCGAGCACGATCTTCTTCATGCCTTGACTCTAGCACCACGCGGACTGTGCTGAAAGACCGCTCCCTGTGGACAATACGGCACTCCGCATCAAGTTTGGAAGTGGCACGGCGCCCTCGTCGGACGCGGGTTCCGCCGCAACTCAAAGAAGCGTAGACTGATACGTGATGACTTCTCCCGCGGATTCCGCCGCCCCCCGCCAGCAGCGCTATTTTTTCGAAAAATTCGGCATCACCGAGCGCCTGCTTGAGCGCTGCCTGGGCGAAGCTCTCTCCGCCGGGGGCGACTACGCCGATCTCTACTTCGAATCGGTGACCGCCATCTCCCTCGGCGTCGACGAGCAGATCGTCAAATCGGCCAGCCAGGGTACCAGCGCGGGCTGCGGCATTCGCGTCATCTCCGGCGAGCGCACCGGCTACGCCTATACCGACAACCTGAACCCCGATCGCCTGCTCCACGCCGCCCGCACCGCCGCGCTCATCGCCTCCGGTCCCGCAAAGCAACCGGTCCAGGGGTTCACCGAAGCGCCCGTCGCCGATCTCTATCCCGTTCCGCTGGGAGGATTCGATCTCGACCTCGCGGCACGCCTCGAACTCATTCTGCGCGTCGATCGCGCCGCCCGCGCCTTCGACCCCCGCATCGTCCAGGTGCGCGCCGGTTACTCCGAAGAACTGCGCCGCATCCTTATCGCCTGCTCCGACGGCTCGTTCGCCAGCGACACCCAGCCCCTTTGCCGCCTCAATGCATTCGTCATCGCCAAGGACGGCGACAACACCACCCGCGGCTCTGCGGGCGCAGGCGGACGCGCCGGACTGAGCCAGTTTGCCGGGAGCAAAAGCCCTGAAAGCCTGGCCCAAGAAGCCGCTCGCGGCGCCATCCTGCAACTCGGCGCCGTTCCCGCTCCCGCCGGCGAGATGGAAGTCGTTCTCGGCCCCGGCTGGCCCGGCATCCTGCTGCACGAAGCCGTCGGCCACGGCCTCGAAGCCGACTTCAACCGCAAAGGCACCTCCGCCTTCAGCGGACTGGTCGGCCGCTCCGTCGCCAGCCCCAAAGTGACCGTGGTGGACAACGGCACTATGGAAGGCCGCCGCGGCTCGCTCAACGTGGACGATGAAGGCTCGCCCACCCAGGAGACGATTCTCATCGAGAACGGCATCCTCAAAGGCTATTTGACCGACAAGCTCTCCGCGCGCTTCATGGGCACCGCCAATACCGGCTCCGGGCGACGGGAAAGCTATCATTGCATCCCCATGCCGCGCATGACCAACACCTACATGCTGGCCGGCGAAGACGACCCCGTAGACATCATCCGCTCCGTCAAGCGCGGCCTCTATGCCCCCAACTTCGGCGGCGGCCAGGTGGACATTACGAACGGCAAATTCGTTTTCTCTGCGTCGGAGGCCTACCTCATCGAAGACGGCAAAATCACCGCTCCGGTCCGCGACGCCACGCTGATTGGCAACGGCCCCGAGTCGCTCAAGCACGTCTCCATGGTCGGCTTCGACCTCAAGCTCGACGAAGGCATCGGCACCTGCGGCAAGGATGGCCAGAGCGTGCCGGTGGGAGTGGGGATGCCGACGATAAAGCTGGACAGGATGACCGTCGGGGGGACGGGCAGGTAATCAGGAGCGGAGAATCGACGCCAAGGATCTTCCGGTAGTATTCACCCCCGATAACGAGCCATACCTGGGCCGCACGCTTCTCTTCCACTTCGATCAGCTTATCTGTTCTGCGATGGAGGCGAACGCCTCCCTCGCTCCAACCTCGCACCGGCTGGTTCTTACGGATCACCAGAAAATGGCCTGCCAGGTTATAGCGCAGGCACTTAGCATCGCACTGTCGATTCGCGAACTCATTCGACAAGGCTATCTTTTCGGCGGGTGGGTTCTACTTCGGCCGCTGGCCGAGCGAGCAGCCATCCTCCTTTACCTCAACGCTTATCCCCAAGAGATTGACAAATGGAATCGCGGTTGGGAACCCAACGAAGCTCCCGGGCTGGTAAAGATGTTCGAGAAAATCCAAGCCCACCAGAAGCCGGGCTCACCAATCCGAGGGAGCGATTTGACAGCCCCGATGAACAGTCTGTTACACGCAAAGCCCGACTCCGCCCCATGGAACATGATTTCGATGGGCCGGGGTGAGTTGGGTCATGCGGTGTCAAAAATACTTGACCGGCCAGAACTGTGTGATGACCTGTGCGCGAACACAATTCCGTGGCTCGTTGTGGTTCAATGCATGATGGCTGCTTACTTTGCTGATGATCCGACGGCTAAAGCTGATGCGAGTGGCCTAATACAGTGAACGCATTTCAAATAGGAAACCGCGAAATGGCGCTCACGGTCGAATACCGGGCAGCAAGGTACGAGATAGAATTGGACAAGAGGGGACAAGCCATGACGTAGGTACGCAACTGCGACCTGGAGTTCGTCATGAGCCGTTCCTATCGCCGCCCCTTCGCGGCGATTACAGGTACTGCCAGCGCCAAGGATGACAAGCGCATGGCCCATCGTGGAGCCCGCAGAAAACAAAAGCTGGCCCTCAAGGCTTGCCTCGATTTCGAATCCCTTCTTCTTCCTCACGTCCGTGAGTGCTTCTGGAACAACACTTACCTCTGGGACCGGGACGGAGCGCGGCGCTACATCAGTCCCCGGTATCGCACCGGAGACGAATACGCGCGGCGCGATTTTGCCAGGCTATTGCGGAAGTAGACAGCAGGTAATCCGCGCAATTTGATAGCTTCAAATCATGTGTGAAGTAGCAGTCCACCCCGCCTCCGCCGACCTTGATCTTGAATCGCTTGCCGCCGACGTCGTTGCATTGGCCATGAAGGCCGGCGCCAGCGACGCCGAAGCCGTCGCCCGCGAAGGCGACGAGTTCAGTGTCACCGTCCGCCTCGGCGAGGTCGAAAAGCTCATCGAATCAGGGTCGCGCGCGCTCGGCCTGCGCGTCTTCCTGGGCAGCCGCTCCGGCTCCGCGTCCACCAGCGACCTGACCCCCGATGGCATCCGCCAGGTCGTCGACGGAGCCCTCGCCCTGGCCCGGATTACCGAGGAAGACGAATTCGCCGGCCTGCCCGACACTGCGGAGTTCGGCCGCTACCCAGACGATATGCACCTCTACTTCGACGACGTCAACTCGCTCTCCGGTCCCGAACGCATCGAGCTCGCCCGCCGTGCTGAGGCCGCCGCCCTTGCGTACGATCCCCGCATTGGGAGCGCCCGCGGCGCCGGGTTCGACACCTCCACCGGCCGCAAGGTCCTGGCCAACTCCCGCGGTTTCGTGGGCTCCAGCCGCGCCAGCTACGCCGGCATCTCCGTCGTCCCACTCGCCAAAGACGAAAGCGGGCAGATGCAGCGCGACTACTGGGACACCTCCGCCCGCCGGCTCGTCGACCTGGAATCGCCCGAATCGGTGGGCAGGGAAGCGGCCCGCCGCGCTCTCCGCCGCCTGGGCGCGCGCCGCATGCCGACCCAGCAGGTCCCTGTCGTCTTCGCGCCTGAAGCTGCGCGCTCCCTCGTCGGCCTCGTCTTCGACGCCGCTTCCGGCGATGCCATCTGGCGCCACGCTTCGTTTCTCGCCGGCAAGCTCGGCGAACAGATCACCGCTCCCGAACTCACCATTGTCGACGACAGCACCATGATCCTGCCCAGCGGCGCAGGCGGCTTTGGTTCCTCGCCCTTCGACGGCGAAGGCCTGCCCTCGCAGCGCAATGTCGTCGTCGAGCAGGGAGTGCTCAAAACCTACATGCTCAACACCTATGCCGGGCGCAAGCTGGGCATGAAGTCTACCCACAATGCCTCCCGCGGCCTGGCCGGCACGCCGGGCATCGGCGCTGGCAACCTTTACCTCCAGCCCGGCACCCAGACCCCCGAAGAGATCATCGCCGCCATCCCCCGCGGCCTCTACGTCACCAGCCTCATCGGCTTCGGCGTCAATCTCGTTACCGGGGACTACTCGCGCGGCGCCGGCGGACTGTGGATCGATGACGGTGAACTCACCCACGCCGTCGAAGAGGTCACCATCGCGGGCAATCTCGCCTCCATGCTGCGCAACGTGACCGCCATCGGCAATGACCTCACCTTCCGTGGATCGGTCGCCTCGCCCACGCTGCGCATCGACGGCATGACGCTGGCCGGCGCCTGAACGGGACATTCCGAGCCTTCCCTGATCTATGCTCGGTGTAGTTCTCTGATCGTCCGCCCTTCCGCGGCGGGATTCAGCAAAGGTGACCGCTTTTGTCCGCCGAGTTCCAGTCCGTCCCGTTCGATCCCGCCGCCGCCCGCGCCGCCCTGCGGGCTCTCCCCGGGACATGCGCTGTGTTTGCCCTCTATGGAGAAGGCGCGCACGACCAGCCCTACATTGGCCGCACGCCCAACCTGCGCGGGCGTTTGGAACGGCTGCTCATCCCGTCGGCGAAGCATCCCAAGCGGCTGCAACTTGCGGGGCGGGTGCGGCGGATCGACTGGCGGCTGACCGGGTCGAATTTCGAATCGCTGCTGCTGCAGTTCAATCTTCTCGAAGAGGTATACGGCACTAAGTGCCTGGAACGCATGCACCTGGGCGCGTCCTCTTTTGTGCGCTTCCTGGGCGGCAATCCTTATCCGCGCCTCACCGTTACCAACCGCCCCAGCCAGCGGGAGGCGGACTGGGCTTACGGGCCGTTCGCCTCGCGCGCCGCCGCCGAGCGGTTTGCCGAGGAGACGTTGAAGCTGTTCCTGATGCGCCGCTGCACGGACGAGCTTGATCCCAATCCGAGTCATCCCGGCTGCGTGTACTCCGAGATGAAGATGTGCCTCGCCCCCTGCTACAAGGGCTGCACCGATGAGCGCTACGCCGACGAAGCCGCCGCCGTGGAGCGCTTCCTCGCCACCCGCGGCGACAGCAAGCTCGTCCAGCTCAGGACGCAGCGGGACGAGGCTTCGGCCAACCTGGAGTTTGAGGCGGCTGCGGCGCTGCACGCGCAGGTGCAGAGAGCTGAAACTGTCCGCGTCCTGGCCCCGGAGCTGGTGCGGCCGATGAGCCAGTTGGGCGCGGTGATCCTGCAGGCTTCCGCGCAGCCCGAAGAGGTCGCCGTCTTTCTCTTCCAGAATGGCCGCCTTCGCGGACCGGGCGCCTTCTCCACCCTCGGCATGCGCATCCAGAACGAGCAGTCCGGGTCGAGCTCGCTCTATGCGCAGCCGATGGCGCAGGAGGCGGTGCCGGAGACAGTCCACAGTTCACAGTTCACAGTTCACAGTTCAGAGGCCGGCGGTGGGGCGGAGGTTGGGGGGATTGCGGCGCGCAAGGCGGCGCGTGGGATGCTGGAGGGGCGGATCGAGGGCATTCTGGCGGAACTGAGCGCGCCGGCCGATGCGCCCAACGCGACGGTGCGACAGGGGCATCTCGCGCTGCTGAAGCGGTGGTATTACCGGCCGGAGATCAAGCGGCCGGGAGAGATCTTCTTTCCCGATGCGAAGGGCGACTGGCCGCTGAAGGGGATTCTGCGGGGCATTGGCCGCGTGGCTGGAAAAACGCTGGTGGCGCCGCCTGCTTCGTAGCACAATGGTGCGCAGCAGAATCGTGCACAGTTCAGCATCGGACCAATCCGCATGACCACAAAGCTCGATCTTCGCGCGGAACTGTCGGTCTGCAAGCGCAAGATGGATTCCACGGGGGTGGTAGCCATCGGGGAGTGGATCTGCGACCGGCCGAAGCAGATTCCGCGGCTGGTGGAGCTGCTGTGGGACGACAATACGGGCGTGTCGAACCGCGCGGCGGACGTGCTGGAGCGCATCATGCGGGAGCCCTCGCCGGCGCTGGAGCGGGCCGTGGCGGCGTTCACCGAGGAGCTGATCGGGCTGCTCTCAGAGGCTCGAGAGCCCAAGCTGCGCTGGAACCTGGCGCTGACGATTCCGCGGCTGGCGCTGACGCGGGCGCAGTGCCGCCGGATGGCGGAGACGCTCAACGGCTGGCTGGACGACAAGTCGTCGGTGGTGAAGACCTCGGCGCTGCATGGGCTGGCCGACCTGGCGCGGCAGGATACCTCTCTGGTTGCGGACGTCATCGATCTGCTGCGCTCCGCGGAGCGCTCGGGCACGCCGGCGATGCGGGCGCGGAGCCGGCATCTGCTGAAGAAGCTGGAATGCGGCAAGTGGGCGAAGGGGAACTCGCTGCACATGTTCGTGTGAGGGAGTTGCGCACCTTTGACCAAGGGGTAACTGACGGCAGGGTAATCGCATGAACGACATTCTTGATAACAGTTTCGCTGTTTGCGCCGCCCCTGCAGGGCTAACTGGGTATGGCTGGCCGCCTTCCCCACGCTGAAGCGCGGGACTAACGACCGTTGCGCCTCCGGCGCGATAGAAATCGGGACCAACCTGGTCAACAAAATGGATTCATGCGATTGCTCTGTAACTGACGGTTAGCGGTCACGCAGGCGGGATGCAAGCCAAACACTGTGACAGTGACAAAAGTCACTGTCCACGACGCAGCGTACGGGCAAAATCGTGACCGACAGGAGAACGTCATGTTCAAGCGTTCGGGGGGCCTCGCTCAATCTGCGATCCTGACGACCCTTACTTTGGCTCCAACCTTTGCACTTGCCGGCGCCAGTCCCACATCACCAAATGCGCCGTGTATCGAGTGCCACGCCAAGACCACTCCCAACATCGTCTCTGACTGGAAGCTCAGCAAACATAGCCAGTCCGATGTTGGCTGCGTCGTGTGCCATGGAGACCAGCATACTTCTGCGAATGACGTATCTAAGGTCAAGATACCCACACCGGATACTTGCGCAGATTGCCATGCAAACCAGGTTACACAGTACAAGAAGGGCAAACATGCGATTGCCTGGGCAGCAATGAAGGCGATGCCGACCATCCATTGGCAGCCCATGGCGATGATCGAGGGCGAAAAAGGCTGTGGTGGATGCCACAAGATTGGGATGAAGTCTCCGGCTGAGATCGCCGAACTGCGCCAGGGTGGTGCGGAGTTCGGCGCGGCGGCATGCGATTCCTGCCACACGCGTCACATCTTTTCGGTTGAGGAGGCTCGCCAGCCACAAGCGTGTGAAAGCTGCCATATGGGTTTCGACCATGCGCAGTGGGAGATGTACTCCTCATCGAAGCACGGCGTCCGCCATGAACTCAAAAATCTCAAAGTATTGCCCGCAGATGCCGCGGCTCCCACCTGCCAGACCTGCCACATGCAGGATGGAAATCATGAAGTCCGCACCGCCTGGGGATTCCTCGCAGTCCGTCTGCCACTTCCCGAGGATAAACAGTGGGCCGCCGATCAGGCGACCATTCTGCAAGCCCTCGGCGTTCTCGATCCCGACGGCAAACCAACCGCCCTGGTGGACACCGTCAAGGCGGCCGATGTTGCTCGCCTTACGCAGGAAGACTGGCAGCGCGAGCGCGACAAAATGCTCAAGACCTGCAATCAGTGCCACTCCGGCAACTTCGCGCGCCAGCAGTTGAAGCAGGGCGACGACATGATTCGCAACGCTGACCACTTGATGGCAGAAGCAATCCAGATCGTTGCCGGCCTTTATCGCGACGGAGCCCTCGCGAAACCGAAGAACTATGCCTATGCTTTTCCCAACCTGCTCACATTCCATGACGCCCCAACCGTCATTGAACAGAAGTTGTTCGTGATGTACCTTGAGCACCGCATGAGAACCTTCCAGGGGACCTACCATGCCAGTAACGATTATGCAATGTGGTACGGCTGGAGTGAGATGCAGCGCGATCTGACAGAGATCAAGGAACTTGCTGAGACTATGAGGCACAATCACACCCGAGCGGACGCTGCATCGAAATAGACGGACCGGCCTTTGCATTCCGGGCGGATGGGGGACAACTCGGAAGTTATGAAACCCTTGAACGCAAGCTGGTTGTGGCTATTAACGAAGGACAACCGCGGATCCTTCGAGTTCGCTCACGATGACACGGACAGGATCGAGTTCTGTTAACGCCGAAGATGTGGCCCTATGGGAGGATCGTGCCCAAGCCGCCAGTTACCATCCGGCTGGCGTTTTCGCTTCCCTCCTGCTGAAACAGATGGAGGCGTTGTGGGGCAAGCGGCGGAAGCGCGGGTCGCCGCATATGTTCGATTGCTGCCAACCCGGCTGATAAACTGGGCTTGCGGGAGGCGGATTTCAGGCATGGTCGAGCTGGCTCCATCGATTCTTTCCGCCGACTTCGCGCGGCTTGCCGAGGACGTGGCGGCGGCCGAGCGTGGCGGCGGCACGGTCATCCACGTTGACGTGATGGATGGCCACTTTGTGCCCAACATCACCATCGGGCCGCTGGTCGTCGCCAGCCTGCGCAAGGTGACGAAGCTGCCGCTCGACTGCCACCTGATGATCGAAAACCCCGACGAGTTCATCCCGGCATTCGCCGATGCCGGCGCCGACTGGGTCAGCGTCCACTACGAGGCCTGCCGCCACCTGCACCGCTCGCTGGAACTGATCGCCCACCACGGCATGAAGCCCGGCGTGGTGCTGAATCCGGCGACCCGCGTGGAACTGATTCGCGACATCCTGCCCATGGTCCACCACGTGCTCATCATGAGCGTGAACCCGGGATTCGGGGGGCAGAAGTTCATCGAGTTCTCGCTGGACAGGATCCGCAGCCTGGCGGAGATGCGTCGCGAGTTGGGACTGGCATTTAGAATCGAGGTGGACGGCGGGGTGGCTCACGACACGATCGCCCGGGTCGTCCAAGCAGGTGCGGAGCTTCTTGTGGCCGGGAACGCTGTGTTCGGCGCCGGAGAGGCCGAACGCGATGCCCGCGCGCTGCTCCACGCCGCGCGGCAGGCCGCCGGCGAACTGTCCGCCTGAGAGGCTAAGCGCGCCGGCCGGGTGAACGGGCCGGGTAAACAGGCCGGGTGGAACGGGTAAGATAGGAAAGATTTCAGGCAAAGAACCGTCAGGCACGACAATCGGGAGAAGGCGCGGTCTGCCGAGGGCTGCTGCCGCAAAGAGGAATTATGATTCGGGTTTCCAACAGAATGGTTGCGGCTGCACTGGCGCTGCTGCTGGCATCGAGCGCGTCGGCCTTTGCCCGGGAGAAGCAGCCCAAGAAGAAGAAGCAGGACTTGAGCGCCAACCCCCTGGCGAACGTCAACTCCAAGCAGCCTGACAAGGAGCTCTTCGACAAGGCGATGATCGCCATGAAGAAGGGCCGTTATGACGTGGCCCGGCTGGACCTGCAGACCATGCTGAACACCTATCCCGACTCGGAATACAAAATGCGCGCCAAGCTGGCGGTGGGCGACAGCTGGTTCCACGAAGGCGGCACGGCGGCGCTGACCCAGGCCGAAGCCGAGTACAAGGACTTCATCACCTTCTTCCCCAACGCTCCGGAAGCCGCCGAGGCGCAGATGAAGGTGGGCGACATCTATTACCAGCAGATGGAGAAGCCCGACCGCGACTACACCAACGCCCTGGCCGCGGAGCGCGAGTACCGGGAGATGATCAACATGTTCCCGGACTCCACGCTGATTCCGCGCGCCAAGCAGAAGCTGCGCGACGTGCAGGAAGTGCTGGCGGAGCGTGAGACGCAGATCGGGCTCTACTACTCGACCAAGGAAAACTACTCAGCCGCCATTGCCCGCCTCGCCACGGTGGTTGACACGTATCCGGTTTACTCCAAGAGCGACCTGGCCCTGCTGAGCATCGGCGACGCCTACGCCGGCGAGGCCAGGGTGGTAGGGGCGTCCAAGCTGCCCGGCGCCATCAAGGAGCGCCTGCGCTCGTTCTATCTGGACAAGGCCGCCGCCGCGTATGACAGGGTGATCGTCCGCTACCCCATGGCGCCGCGCGTGGAAGATGCACGCGACCGCCTGGTGGCCATGAACCGGCCTGTTCCCGAACCCACCGCGGCCGCGGTGGCGGAGAGCAAGGCCGAGGAAGACAGCCGCCAGCCGATTCGTTTCACCGACCGTACGCTGGGGCTTATCAAGCGCGGCCCCACGGTGGTGGAAGCCGTGCACGTTGGCGACCCTAGCCTGGAAGATCCCAAGCGCACGCTGGCCCCGGATGTCACCAAGGAGAATGTCGCCCTCTACAACGCGGCGATCGGCAAGCCCGAGGGAGCTGCCCAGCCGACCAGGGCAACTTCCGCCAACGAGCCTCCGCGCAGCGACCAGCCCTCAGAGGCCCCGGTGCAGACCGGCAATGCCGGAGGCACCGGCGTAGGCGTCTCGATTGTGAGCGCGCCGGGTTCGGGCAATGCCGGGTCCGGTGCGGCCGCCGATCCCAACGCCCTGGTCAAGCCCGTCACTCCGGAGACCACGGCGCTTCCGGCTGCCGAAGCCCCGGCCCAGGCTCCCGAGCAGGTGAACGACATCAAGCCCGGCCAGGCGCAGCCCGCCCCGGCCACCGCCGCGGACGGCAAGCCGAAGAAGCCCAAGGCCGACCTGGACCAGGAATCCTCCAGCAAGAAAAAGAAGAAGAAGGGGCTGGGCAAGCTGAACCCGTTCTAAGCAGAACCTCTTCAAGTGGACACGAACAAAGGCCGCATCTGCCCGGATGCGGCCTTTGACGTATGTGCGATTCTTGACTTGCGAACGCAGTCGCTGGGATGGCTCGTCCTGGCCGAGGGTCCTGGTCAATCTGCGCACGCCATTGCGCCCGGGGGGCCCCATTCTCACCAGGGACACCCGCCGCTATGCGGCGTACTTCCCCGCCGCGCTTCTGATTGCCCCGTGATCATCTGCTAAAGTGAGGGGTTGTCCCCTTGCACGAAACAGCGGCGCAGATTCCCGGGGGCACGCGACGAGCCCCATGCCTCACGACCTTCCAAAAGCTTACGATCCGACTGCCATTGAAGACCACTGGGCCGAGTACTGGGTCCGCGAAAACCTGTTCGCCCAACGCGCGCCTGCCGCCGGCGAGGTGGCTGAAATGCGCGCATCGCAGTTCTCGATCCTTTTGCCTCCTCCCAATGTCACCGGGAACCTGCACATGGGGCACATGTTCGAGCACGCTGAAAGTGACATCCTGATGCGCTGGCATCGCATGCGGGGCGATCGCGTTCTGTGGATTCCGGGCACCGACCACGCCGGAATTGCAACGCAGATGCTCGTGGAGCGCCAGATTGTGAGCGAAGGAGCTACGCGCCAACAAATGGGTCGCGAAGCCTTCGTGAAGCGCGTGTGGAAGTGGCGCGAGCACTACGGCGGCAACATCCTTGACCAGATGAAGCGACTCGGCGCGTCGGTGGACTGGAACCGCGAATACTTCACCATGGACGAGCGGCTGTCAGTGGCCGTGCGCGAGGCGTTTGTCCGCCTTTACCACCAGGGGCTCATCTATCGCGGCGCCTACATCGTGAACTGGTGTCCGCGCTGCCAAACGGCGATCAGTGACCTGGAAGTGGTGTACGACGAGCACCAGGGCCACCTGTGGGAGATCCGGTACCCGGTGATCGACTCCCAAAGGAAAGATACCGGCGAATTTCTGACCATTGCGACCACGCGACCGGAGACGATGCTCGGAGACGCGGCCGTGGCGGTCCATCCCGGGGACGGGCGCTACACGCATCTGCACGGCAAACGGCTCCGCCTTCCCCTGGTGAACCGCGATATCCCCATCGTGCTCGACGACTGGGTGAGTCGCGAGTTCGGCACCGGCGCCGTGAAGGTGACGCCGGCGCACGACCCCAACGATTTCGCCATCGGCCAGCGGCACCACCTGCCCTCCATCAACGTGATGGATGCGACTGCCACCATCAATGACAACGGCGGACCGTACGCCGGCCTCGACCGCTACGTTGCGCGGAGAGAGATTGTCGCCGCGCTCGAAGCCGAGGGGCTGCTCGCCGGGGTCAAAGACCACGTGCATAACGTGGGCCATTGCGACCGCTGCAAGTCTATCGTGGAGCCGCGGCTTTCAACGCAATGGTTTGTGAAGATCCAACCCCTGGCCGACAAGGCCATTGCAGCGGTCAGGCCCGACGAAGACGGCAACAAGGCCATCCGTTTTGTGCCGGAGATGTACGAGAAGACTTACCTGAACTGGATGGAGAACATCCACGACTGGTGCATCTCGCGGCAACTGTGGTGGGGGCATCGCATTCCGGCGTGGCACTGCGGCGCCTGCCAGCAGATCACGGTGCCGCCCCCGGGAACGAACCGGGATCCGGACCGCTGCGCGGTTTGCGGCGCCATTCAGATGACCCAGGAGACCGACGTGCTCGACACCTGGTTCTCCTCGGGCCTGCTGCCGGTGTCGGTCTTCGGGTGGCCCAACATCACGCCGGAGACGCGGGCGGACTTCGACACGTTTTACCCGACGAGCCTGCTGGTTACCGGTTTCGACATTCTCTTCTTCTGGGTGGCGCGCATGATCATGCTCGGCTGCTGGTTTGCAGGCGACATCCCCATGCCCGACGGGAGCTCACGCTCTCTTGCGGACTCAGTGCCGTTCCGCGAGGTGTACATTCACGCCCTGGTGCGAGACGCCAACCGCGAGAAGATGTCAAAGACCAAGGGCAACGTCATCGATCCCATCGAGATCGTCAGCCAGTACGGCACCGATGCGGTGCGCTTTACGCTGGCCTCGATGGCCTCGCCCGGTACCGACATCGCCTTCAACGTTGCCCGCACCGAAGGCTATCGCGCCTTCGCCAACAAGATCTGGAACGCCGCGCGATTCCTGTTCATGAACGTCGATCGCGCTGCCGAGATCGGCATCACTGTCGACGTGTCCAAGCTCGGCTTCATGCCCATCGAAGGCTCCGGCGCCCCGCTCGAAGCCCGCTGGATCGTCTCCGAACTGCACGAGACCGCGGCCAAGGTGAACCAGGCTCTCGAGGACTACCGCTTCGACGAGGCCGCCAGCACCGTTTATCAATTCTTCTGGGGCAGCTTCTGCGACTGGTATCTCGAGATCGTCAAGCTGCGTCTCGATTTCAGCGAGTCCGCCGATCGGTCCGCCACAAGAACAGCGCTAACCACGCTGGTCTCAGTCTTTGAAGCCGCACTGCGCCTGCTCTCGCCGTTCATGCCGTTCCTTACGGAGGAGATCTGGCATGCGCTCTACGACGGCAAGCCACCGGCGAAGTCGATTGCGCTGACGCGCTATCCGCAGGCCGCTGCCGCCGGACCGGACAGCGTGGCCGCGGAACGGATGGCGCTTGTGCAGAGCCTCATCGTCGAGGTGCGCGCGCTCCGCAGGGAGATCGGCGTTGAGGAGAAAGCCGTGACGCCCATCGAAGTGCGGGCCAATGCGCTCACGCGCTCCGCAGCCGCGAAGAACAGCGACATCGTCGAGCGCCTGGCGCGGGTGAGCGAAATCCGTTTTGTGGAGGCCATCTCCGCGGAGCTCTCGAAGCATCACACGGCCAGCTTTGACGTGGCCATCGTCTACGAGCGCACCATCGACGTGGCCGCGGAGCGCGAACGGTTGACAAAGGATATCGCCAAATACGAAAAAGGCATGGCTGCCGCGGAGCGGCAGTTGGGCAACGATGGCTTTTTGGCCAAGGCTCCCGCGCACGTGGTGGAAGGCCTGAAGAAACAGGCAGCCGAGACGCGCATGCTGCTCGACAAAGCCCGCGCGGCTCTTGCTGCCTTGCCGAAAGAGTGAGGGAGCGCGCTGAGCAACCGCAGATCCTTCGACTTCGCTGCGCTTCGCTCAGGATGACAGCATAGGAAAGCAGAAAGCCGATGGCTGCGAATCGCGAACTGCGAACTGCGAACTATGAACTGCGAAGTATGAACTGCGAACTATGAACTGACAACTGACAGCTGAGAACTGATCACTGACGCATGGACTGGAAAAGCCACCGCATCGACGCATTGCTGGAGCAGGCCCTGGTGGAAGACCAGGCCGCCAGCGACACCACGACCAGCGTTACCATCGACCCCGACCTGCGCGCGGCCGCGTCGATTATTGCGCGCGAAGACCTGGTGGTTTCGGGGCTGGGCGCCGTGCCCCGCTTCCTGGAAATTTTCGCGCGCCTCGACCGCCGGCCCCAGGCGCAGACGCGCTTTGAAGTGGTCAGTCATCCGGAGATCTTCGATGGTGTGCGTGCCCACAGCGGCCAGGTGCTCGCGGTCATCCGCCACAACGCACGCGTGCTGCTCAGTTGCGAGCGCGTCATCCTCAACCTGCTGCAGCACCTCAGCGGCATTGCCACCAACACGCGCCGCTATGTCGACGCCGTCCACGGCACCCACGCCCGCATCCTCGATACGCGCAAGACCGTCCCTGGCCTGCGCGCCCTCGAGAAGTACGCGGTGCTGTGCGGCGGCGGCACCAATCATCGCCTCGATCTGGCCAGCGGCATCCTCATCAAGAACAACCACATCTCCCTTGGCGGGGGCCTGCGCACCGCCTTGGCGAACGCACTCGAGCGCCGCAAGATCGGCCAGCGCGTGCAGGTCGAAGTCAGGAGCGCGCACGAACTTGAAGAGGCACTCGAAGGCGGCGCCGAGGCCATCCTGCTCGACAACATGACGCCGCACCAGGTGAAGAGCGCCATCGAACGCATCAGGCGGGAGACGCGCTGGATTCCCATCGAATCCTCGGGCGGCATCGTGCTCGAGAATATCCGCGAATACGCCGAAACCGGCGTGGACTTCATCAGCGTGGGCGCGCTCACCCACTCCGCCCGCGCCGCGGATATCTCCATGAGCATCCTCGCGGAGTAGGGGCGCCGATGTACGATCTCTCCGCGCTCGAATCCGCGCTCGCCGGCACCGCGTTCGCGGGCAACCTGCACTTCGAGCCTGCCACCGGCTCCACCAACAGCGATGCCATGGCCGCCGCGCGCGAGGGTGCGCCGCACGGCTCGGTCTTCTTTGCCGACGAGCAGACCGCCGGCCGCGGCCGTGGCGATCACGCGTGGCACTCCGCCGCCGGCCAGGGACTCTACGTCAGCGTCCTCCTGCGTCTGGGCATGCCCTCGTCGCGCATGCCGCTGCTGCCGCTGGCCGCGGGCCTGGCCGTCGCCGCAGCCATCCGCAACGCGAGCGGCCTCGCCGTCGATCTCCGCTGGCCCAACGACCTGCTCATCGGGCCACGCAAGACCGGCGGCATCCTGGTCGAATCCCAATCCGAACACGGAGGCCCGGGATTTGCCGTGGTGGGCATCGGCATCAACGTCCACCAGCAGAGCTTCGCGCCCGGACTCGCCACGCCCGCCACGTCGCTCGATCTCGAATTGGGGCGCTGGGCCGATCGCCAGCCGCTTCTGATCGCGCTGCTTGAATCGCTCGATCACGAGGCGCGTGCGCTCCTCGATCCCGCCGCGCTGGCCGGCATCCCCGATCGCGTGGCGCGGGCATCGACCTGGGTGCGCAATCGCGAGGTTGAAGTCCACGGCCCCCAGGCATGCACGGGTATAACCGAAGGCCTTGACGAACACGGATTCCTGCGGGTGCGCACCGCGACGGGCCTCGTCCACGTGCAGACCGGAGGCATTCGCGCCGCTGGCGGTCCGCGTTAGCGAATACAATCGAATCGATGCTTCTTGCGCTCGACGTCGGCAACACCAACACCGTCCTTGGCCTCTATCGACTCGAACCCTCGGCGCTCTCGACCGACGCCGGCGCCCGGGGCGAACGCGAACTCGTCGCTCATTGGCGTGTTACCACCCACCGCACCCAGACCTCCGACGAGTACGGCGTCCTGTTCGTGAACCTGTTCAACATGAGCGGCATCTCGGTGGACGAGGTGAAGCACATCATCATCTCCTCGGTGGTTCCGCCGGTGGAGAGCACGCTGCGCCGCGTGTGCGAGAAGTACTTTCACCTGCGGCCCATCTTCGTTGAGCCGGGCATCAAGACCGGCATGCCCGTGCTGGTGGATAATCCCACCGAGCTGGGCGCCGACCGGCTCGTCAACGCCATTGCCGCGTACGAGCGTTACGGCGGACCCTGCATCGTGGTCGACTTTGGGACGGCGACCACGTTTGATGTGATCTCAGCCAAAGGCGAGTATCTGGGCGGGGCCATCGCGCCGGGCCTCGGCATCAGCGCCGACGCGCTGTTCGCCCGCGCCGCACGCCTGGGCCGCGTAGACATTAAGCGGCCGCAGAAGGTCATCGGCACCAATACCGTGACGCACCTGCAGAGCGGCCTCTACTACGGCTACATCGGCCTGGTCGACGGCATTCTGGAGCGCATGATCAAGGAGCTTGGCGCCGAGGTGCGCGTTATCGCCACCGGCGGACTGGCGCGCCAGATCAGCGAAGACTCGCGCTACGTGGCGCAGATCGACGACATGCTCACGCTCGACGGCCTGCGCATCCTCTTCGAGCGCAACCGCACCACGCGCCCGCGCGCCCGCGCACACTGAGGCGCGCCGTGCAGAACTACTTCAATTACTTCACCGAAATCGAAGAGCGCTTCCAGCAGCGGCGCGGATCGCTGCTGCTGCTTTCCACGCTGGACTGGGCGCTGATCGAGACGTGGCGCGACGCCGGCGTGCCTCTCGCAGCCGCGCTGCGCGGCATCGACGCCGCCTTCGACAAATACGAGTCGCGCCAGCACCGCGGCCACAAGCGCCGCATCAATGGCCTGGCCTGGTGCGCGCAGGCAGTATTCGAAGCGGCCGAGGAACTGCACGAAGCCGCCGCGGGCGCCTCCACCACCAACTACGCGGGCACGGACGAGACCGGTTTCGAACGCCAGCGCGTCGCCGCGCACCTTGAAGCCGCGGCGGCGGCACTGGATTCCGCGGCAGTTGCGCCGGAAGTCTGCGCTGCAACGGCAACGCGCCTGCGCGAACTGGCTGCCGAAGTGCGCACTGCCGATGCTGCCAGGCCGCTCGATACCGAAACATTGGAGCGCAATCTCACCGTGCTCGAAGAGAAGCTCTTTGCCGCACTCACCACGGCCGCGCCGGAAGACCTGCTTGTCGGACTGAAGGAGCACGCCGCGCGCGAGCTTGCACCCTATCGCAGCCGCATGGGCGTGGTGCAGCTGCGCCAGGTCGAGCGCCAGTTCGCGCAAAAACAGCTGCTCGCGCATTACAGCCTTCCCCGCCTCAGCCTCTTCTACATGAGCCAGCAATGAAGCCGCACAATCAGCAAAAGAAGCGAGTGCCGCAGGTGTCGAGTGTGAAGCCTGCGAAAGAGTTGTCGCCTTCATCAACGCAGACGATCGAGATCGAAAAGCCCATCTACGGCGGCAACTTCCTCGCGCGTCAGGATGGCAAGGCCATCTTCGTTCCCATGGCGCTTCCCGGAGAAACAGTGCGGGTTCATCTTGTCGAAGACAAGGCCAAACGCGGCTATGCGCTCGCAGAACTCCAACAACTCGTGACCGCCGCGCCCCAACGCATTGCTCCCCGCTGTCCGCACTTCGGACCCTGCGGCGGCTGCAACTATCAACACACCGACTACGCGCATCAGCTTCAGATCAAGGAAACGATCTTGCGCGAAACATTCGAGCGCGCAGGAATCGCTGGGCCGGACGTCATCCATGTGCTCTCCGGCGATCCATGGGAGTATCGCAACCGCATTCGCGTGGCCTTTGACGCGGCGGGAAATCCCGGCTACCGTGAGCGCCGCTCCAACGCGATCGTCTCCATCCGCGAGTGCCCCATCGCCGCGCCGCTGCTGGTGCGCGCCGCGCTGGCTGCGGGCGACGTCCTCGCCCGTGTGCCGCATAACCTGCGCCCGCACGAGCTGCTTCTGTTCAGCAATGCCGACGAATCCGGGTTGCTCGCCACCTTCTTCGTCCGCGAGCTGGCGCAATTGAACCTCGACTCCATCGCCTGCGCGCTGCATGAGCGCATCCCCGAACTGCGGGGCGGGGAACTTGCCTCCGGAGGCCGCCCCGGCCATCCGCCGCGCGCGCTCGCGCAATGGGGCGCGCCTTCGCTCGTCTACCGCGCGGCCGGCGTCGATTACCGCGTCGACAACGGCGCCTTCTTCCAGGTGAACCGCCGGCTCATCGACGCTCTCGTCGGTCGCGTCGTTGCGGATCACCGCGGCGCGCTGGCCTGGGACCTTTTTGCCGGCGTGGGGCTGTTCGCCCGCCTGCTCGCAAAACACTTCGAAAAAGTCATTGCCGTCGAATCCGCGCCGTCTTCCACGCCGGCGCTCGCGGTCAATCTGGCCGGCACCACCGGCGAAGCCGTTGCCGCTTCCACACTCGATTTCCTGCGCGAAAACGCGGCCGGCCCGCGCCCCGATCTTATCGTGGTCGACCCGCCCCGCACCGGCCTCGGCGAAGAGATCAACCATCTTCTCAGTACGATCGGTCCACCGCGCGTCGTGTACGTCTCCTGCGACCCGGCCACGCTGGCCCGCGATCTGCGCGCGCTGCTGGCCTCCGGTTATGCATTCGAATCCGTGACCATGGCCGACCTGTTTCCGCAGACCTTCCATCTCGAAACCATCGTCTGCCTGCGCCGGACCTGATTTCCTGCTATAGTTCCCCTTCAATCCCTGAGGGTGATGCAACGGGCCTCTGCCAGCACCGGCCGCGCTTCTGCCGCGCCCGCATCCGCGAGCCTGGCCGGCATCCCCCTGTTTCACGCTGCATGGCTCTTCGCCGCCGGCATCGCACTCGCCGCGGCCCTGTGGCTCGGCCCCGGCACGCTGCTCATCGCGCTCCTCGTCCTTGCCATCGCATGCGCCGCCGCAGCCTTGCGCGCGCCACGCATCGCATGGCTGCCCATGGCGCTGCTGTGGATCCTGCTGGGCGCGTGGTGCGCGGAGATGGAGCCCCATCCCGCGCCCGCGCCGCAACTGCTCGCACTCTCCGATGGCCTGTTGCGCACCGTGGAAGGCACCGTGATCAACGCCGGCCCGGTCCGCGCCGAACTGGAGCAGAGCGTCGATGAGCCGTCCGCCGAATCGCCCACGCAGCGCATCGATCTGCGCCTCGCGTCCATCGAATCCGTCGATGATAGCGCCGATCGCGAGGTCCCGATCGAGGGCAAAGTGCGCCTCACTTTGCGCTGGCCGCAGGCGCAGCAGCCCACGCCGCTGCCCTGCGGCGAACGTATCCGCGCCATCGTCCGCCTGCTGCCGCCGCAAGCGTATCACGACCCTGGCGCGTGGGACCGGACCGGCTTCCTGCTCGACCAGGGCATCACGTCCACTGCATCGGTGAAAGCGGAACGCATCGAACGGCTCGCCCCGGCCGCGCATCGCTCGCTCGCCTGCCTCCTCACTGGCGCACAGCATGCTGCCGCCGCGCGCCTGCTGGGTTTGCCTACCGCCATGCGCAAGCTCCCGCCGGCACTGCGCGTCTCCCAGGACGACGCCATCATGCTCGCCGCCATGGTCACAGGCGACCGCACGTTCCTCAGTCGTTCCCTGCGCGCCGGCTTCGAGCGTACCGGATCATTCCACATGCTCGTCGTCTCCGGCCTTCACCTGGCCATCGTTGCCGGATTCATCTTCGCGCTGGCGCGCCGGCTCCGCATCCCGAGCCTTCCCGCTACGCTCGTGACCATCGCCGCGTCCTTTGCCTACGCGCTCTTCACCGGGTTTGCCACGCCCGTGCAGCGCTCCCTGTGGATGGTGACGCTCTATCTTCTCGGCCGCCTCGTTTACCGCGAGCGCAGTCCGCTCAACACCATCGGCTTCGCGGTGCTGTGCCTGCTGGTCGCCAGCCCGCGCAGCCTCTTCGAATCCAGCTTCCAGATGACGCTGCTCGCCGTCGTCACCATCGCCGGCACCGCTGTGCCGCTGATGGCCGCCACCATTCATCCCTATATCAAGGCCACACGCGATCTGCGCCTCATCGCCATCGATCCAAAGCTCTCCCCGCCTGTCGCGCAGTTTCGCGTGATCATGCGCATGTTCGCGGCGCGCCTTCGCGACCTCAGCACGCAAAGCATCGGCTGGACCGTCTTTTCCTGGCTGGTGCGGTTTGTTCTGCAATGTGCGGAAGCTCTCGTCGTCACGCTGGTCGTCGAAATGGCGATGACCCTGCCCATGGCCATCTACTTCCATCGCATTACGCTTTTCGCGCTACCGGTGAATCTTCTCATCCTGCCGCTGCTCGTGGTGCTCGTGCCCGCGGCGCTCCTCACGCTTCTGGTCTCGCTTCTCTCGCCCGCGCTGGCGTCCATTCCCGGCGCCATCACCGCGATCCTGCTGCACGTGGGCATCTTCCTGGTGCATCTGTTCGGATCGAAGCAATGGGGCGATCTGCGCATTCCCGCGCCGTCGCCTCTTCAGATCGCGTGCTTCTGCGCGTTGCTGGCCGCGGCCATCGCGCTGGCCCGCTTTCCGCGCGCGTGGTCTCGCCGCACAGCGTGCGCTGCCCTGCTGTGCGCGGCATGCGCAGCGGTTGTGCCGCGTCCGGTCGAGCATCCGCGCGATGCGCTGCTGGTGGAAGCGCTCGATGTGGGTCAGGGCGACTCGCTGCTGCTCATCACGCCTGAAGGCAAGACGCTGCTGGTGGACGGCGGCGGTTTCGGCGGCGGACCACGCACCGCGCCGCAGGAGTTCGACATCGGCGAGGAAGTTGTCTCCACCGCGCTATGGGCCCGCGGCATCCGATACCTCGACGCCGTTGCTCTCAGCCACGCGCACTCCGACCACATGGGGGGCCTGCCCGCCGTGCTGCGCAACTTTCATCCTGCCGAACTATGGGTGGGCAACAATCCGCGCGTGCCTGCATTCAATGCGCTGCTTGACGAAGCCGCCGCCCTGCACACGCGGGTGCGCACGCTGCGCGCCGGTGATGCGCTCATCCTGGGCAGCGTGCGGTTCGGGGTGCTGGCGCCTTTTCCCGCCTACACGCCCGGAAAGGAACCGGCCAATAACGACTCCCTGGTCCTGCACGCGGCGTACGGTTCAACCTCGGTGCTGCTGGAGGGCGATGCCGAAGCGCCCATCGAGCAGGGCATGCTCGGCGAGTCCGGCCTCGCAAGCACCTTGCTCAAGGTGGGACATCACGGCAGCGTCTCTTCCACCCGTCCGGAGTTCCTCGCCCGCGTCGCGCCACAATGGGCCGTCATCTCGTGCGGGCTGCACAACCGCTACGGCCACCCGCGCGAAGAGATCCTCAAAGAGCTCGAAGACGCCCATGTGCACACGTTCTCCACCGACATCGACGGCTCCGTCTGTTTCCGTCTCGACGGCAAATCCGTCGCGGCGCTGGCCTCCTGCACAGCCGATCGCTAGAGCGGTTCCACAGCACTTGTAGCCGTTTCTGGCCGCGATTCAAGGTGGCTTTTCCTTGATGAAAAGCCACTTGGCGTTGTGGCTCCGGGATACAGCAACTGTGAAACCGCTGTAGTCTAATCCTCGAGGTCGTGTTTGAAACGCAGCCGGATACCGAAATCAAACTGCCGTTCGCGATAGAAGTCCGTGGCATTCACGTTCAGCGGCTGCCCGAACTCGGTCTGCCCGGTTTTCAGCCCGGTCAGGAAATTCAGTTTCGGCATCGAGCCCGCTGTGGTGCCCGGATCGAGATAATATCCCACCGTCTCGATCTCAGTGACATTGCGGTGATTGAAGAGATTGAAGCTCTCCGCCATCAGGTCCAGCTCGCGCGCGTGGCCCAGCGCGAACCGCTTGCCCACGCGCATATCCGCCTTCCAGGTGGCCGGATAGCGATAGGTGTTCCGCCCCACGCCGTACACGCGATTGTCGCCGCCGTAGCCGTTCATGCCCGGCCCAAGACCCACCACGAGCCCGCCACCGTCCAGGAACTCCCTGGCGAGCGAACCCGCGGTGCGCATGGTGAACGGCAGCCCGCTGTGAAATTGCCCCATGCCCGCCAGCATCCATTCATTGGCAAACCGTCCGCCCAGACCGGTGAGCCGCCACGGCGCATACCAGATGGCGTATACGGAGACAGAATGGCGCACGTCAAGGTCGCTGGCGCCGTACTCCTGCCGGAAGTCGAGCGGATCCAGCACGCTTCCGCGCCCGGCCAGCGCCTCGTCAGGGTTCCAGTCCATGGTGTGCGCGTAGGTGTAGCGCGCATGCAGGCTCAGCCCGCGCCGGCCGGTGCGGGCCACTCGCACCATCCCCGCCTCATAGGTGGAGTTTGCGCGGCTCGACATCTCCAGGATCTGCTGGTAATTCGGATTGAGCCGCCCATCTGTTTCGCTGGCGGGCCACGATGCGAAGAACGGCGCCGTAATCTGCGGTGTTTTGATCGGCCCTTTCCCGGATGCATCCACCACGTCATAGGTAATCGTTCCGGGGTTCACGCCCGGATCGAAGTTCGTATCCATGGTGACCGGCAGGCGCCTGCCCAGGCTGGCGAGCGCGCTCACGCTCACCATCACGTGACCCGGCGCCTCTTCCTCCAGCGAGGCCACGGCCTGGTGCACCTCCGGGTTGCGGAAGTTCGGCGCCAACTCCACTGCGCCGGGCTTTACGACTCCCCCGGGATTGCCGCCCAGAACATACGGAAACGGCGGCGCCCCGCCCGTACCGCTGGCGAGGTTATCGGTGGGCCGCAGGAGCAGATTCACATCGCCCTTCAGCGACCCCGTCTGGGTGAGCGCGGCCTCCAGAGTGCGATTCGACGTGCGCCCGTAATACAGTCCGTAGCCGAGCCGCAACACCGGCCAACGGCTCTCGTGGGTGCCCCAGGCCAGGCCCACCCGCGGCGCCCACTCGTTGCCCAAGTCCGGCATTCTCTGGGTCAGCGGCAGGTCGGGATTGTCCACCAGCGCAATCGGCGGCGGCGTCTGTTCGCGCTCCCAGCGCAGCCCGGCCGACATCGTCAGCGTGCGGCGCGGCCGCCACTGCGCTACCGTGAACCCAGCCCAGTCGTTCGTCTCCAGGCGCCACTCCGTCGGCCCCATCGTCTGCGTGTAGTACGAGTAGCACGGCAGGTAGCCCAGCCCGTGCAACTGCCCCTCCGTATCGCGCCATGCCTTCTCGCGCGCATCGCAGTTGTGCGGAGCTTTCGGATCGAGCGCGTCGCTCAGCCCGAACTGCGCAAACACCAGCGCATCCGACGCGAAGTTCTCCACCCGCGCATAGTGATAGGTCCCGGTGTGGTTGCGCACAAAGCTGGTGGTGTCGGCATTGTGGCGCAGGTCCAATCCGGCGCGCACCACCATCGATCCGTGCGTCCAGTCCAGAATCTCCGTGCCCTGGTAGAGGTGCTCTTCGGGATAGCTGCCGGCTCCAAACCAGGCCGGATTCCCGATCGTGAACCCGTACCGCGAATCCACCACCATCTGCGGCAGCTGTCCCCACGGGTTCACATTCAGCGTCTGCTCAAACGGGGACGGAGTCCCAGCCGGCCGCGACAGTGTTTGTTGCCCCATCGAAACCTGCGTGACCGCGAGTAGCTTCGACGTGACCGACGTCTCCCAGCGGCCCAGCAGCCACGTCTCCCGCGAACGGCTGGCCCCGAAGCTGTGGTTGCCATACGGCTCTGAAGCGCGCGTCAGCCCCCCGCCCTCCGTGTCCCACCGCGCCCAGGTTCCTTCCAGCCGGAAGCGATGGCGCGCGGACGCATTCCAGTCCAGGCGGCCGAATCCCGTCCAGCGCGTGGATGTGCGCGCCGCCGGCCCCAGAAGTTCACCAAGGGTCTCCAGCATGCTCGAATAGACCGCCAGCCCTTCCGTCACGGGGTCGGCGGGGCTCAGGCGCAAGCGCGCGCTCAGCACCTGCATTTCGTCGTCCGAAGACTGGCTGAAGAAGCTGTCGGGGTGCTTCACCGTGGCCACCGCCGGATTGTTGCGCCGATCGCCATCGAGGGCGGCAAACCAGAACAGCCGGTCGCTTCGGATCGCGCTCCCGGCGCCACCGCCGAAGGTGATCCGCTGATCGCCCGGCGACCAGGCAAACGGGGTAAACACAGGCACCGCGCCCGGCGTGGACGGCGCGGTCTCCTTCACCCATTGCGTGAACGGATTCTGCGCTCCCAGCAGATTGTGCCGGTCGAAGATAAATACCTGGCCATGCAGCCTTCCGCCATTCGCATCTCCGCCGCCGCGCGTCCGCACCCCTCCCGGTTCTCCCGCGGGCAGATCGGCGGCCATTTCGCCGTTCCGTTCCACGATCCGCATTTCGAGAATCGCCGTCTCGCTGCCCCCCGGGCCAAGCAGGGATGCGCTGCCCGGGCGCCCCACGCCGCGTCCTCCGAACGCCAGGCGGGTGCTGGCTCCGTCCACAGTCGCGGCGGAGTGCCCGTTGAGCCAGTTGCCCCTGCTCTCCGCCTCCGCGTCTTCCCCTCCGATCGGAGTCTCCGGCAACTCGTCCAGCCGGGTCTCCTCCCATCGCCGGCCGTTGACCGGAAGCGCCTCCATCTCTTCGCTGGTGAGACTGGCCGTCAGCGCGTTCTCCGCCGACCTTCTGGATTCATCCAACTTTGCCTGCAGCGCAGCCATCTCAAGCGCGGCATTCAGGCTCGCCGCAGCCACGGCTCCCAGGATGGCCCCCGGCTGGAGCAGGGCGGTGGCGCTCCGCGCTGCAACAACCAGATCTGCGGGGGCGGACAGTGCCGTTGGCGACCCGGCGGCAACAGTTGTCCTCGCTGAAGGCTCGACCCCGGTCTCTGCGGCCGGGATTCCCGCAGAGGCCGTTTTTGCGGAACTTGCTGAAGTCACGCGAACTTCTGCAATCTGCGCAATGGGCGGCGCCGCACCTTCCCGCGTGGCCGGCAGATTCTGCGTTGTCTGCGGAGCAGGCGGGCTTCCGGCCTTCCCAGGAGCGCCCGACGCGGTTCCTGGTCCAGCCGCTGCCCTTGGGAGACTGACCTGCGCGGGCACCGCAACCCGAGCCACCGCCGCCACGGAAGGCGCATCCCGCCGCTGCGCATGCGACTGCGCCGGAGCCGCGACCGGAGCCGTGCGTACCACAGTCGCGGTCTCCATCTCCCCGTGCAGCGCAATCGCCGTCTGCACGCGCGACGCATGTCCCGCGAGCACAATGATGCCGTCCACGCGTCCCTGTCCAAGGCGCGCGCTCCGTGCCTCCAGCGCGTAGGCCCCGGGAGCCAGCCCCGCCACTCGGTACGCGCCATTGCGGCCGGTTACGGCCTCAAACGCTGCACCCGTGCGCGCATTGCGCAGCACCACGGTCACCCCGTCCAGGGGCTTCGAGTAGAGGTCGGTCAGTTTTCCTTCCAGGGAACCGCTGTCTGCGTTCTGCGCGATCGCGCCCGAGGCGGCCATGATCGCTGCTGCGAGCAGAGGCGCCCACCGTGAGCTTCGAGTTTCCCGGCCGCTGCGATCCTGGCCGCGGCCTTCCCTGGCATGGCTCACGTGGCCCTTCCGCCTGCCCGCCGTCCGGCAGATCAGGATTGTTGCGGCCCCTCGTCGTCAGCCGGACCCGGCACGGAAAGCTCACCTGCCAGACATCCAGCCAAACGCGCGATTGCGCCGCTCCATAACCTCCAGGGAGAAGTTGGAGCGATTCTATGCCCGATCTAGTAAACTGAGAAGACGGCATTTTCATTCCGGAACGCGTTGTGTGCGCGCCGTCACAAGCTTTCGCTCAACGTTCCCGGAGCAAGTTAGTATCTATGTTCATTGATGAAGCAAAGATTCGCGTCAAGGCCGGCGACGGCGGCAACGGCTGCATGGCCTTCCGGCGCGAGAAGTTCGTGCCCCGCGGCGGACCCTCCGGCGGCGACGGCGGCCGCGGCGGTGACGTTGTCATGGAGTCGTCGCAGCGCCACAACACCCTGATTCACTTCCGCTACAACCCCGAGCACAAGGCGCAGAGAGGCGAGCACGGCATGGGGTCCAACTGCTCCGGGAGCGACGGCCACGACATCGTGCTCCAGGTGCCCGTGGGCACGGCCCTCTACGACCAGGAGACCGGCGAGCTGGTTCACGACTTCCAACTCCCCGATGAGCGCGTGATCATCGCCAAGGGTGGCCGTGGCGGCCGCGGCAACCAGCACTTCGCCACCAGCACCCACCAGGCGCCCCGCGAGCACGAGTTGGGCCGCCCCGGCGAGGAGCGCGCCTTCCGGCTTGAATTGAAGCTGCTGGCCGACGTGGGCCTGGTCGGTTTTCCCAACGCCGGCAAGTCCACGCTGATCTCGCGCATCTCTGCCGCCAAACCCAAGATCGCCGATTATCCATTCACCACTCTCGAGCCCAATCTCGGAGTGGTCACCGTCGGCGATGCGCCGCACGAGGAGTCGTTCGTCGTCGCCGACGTTCCCGGCCTCATCGAGGGCGCTCATCTCGGTTCCGGCCTCGGTGTCCAGTTCCTTCGCCACATCGAGCGCACCCGCCTGCTCGTCCACCTGGTGGACGTGTCGGATGCGTCGGGGCGTCCCGATCCCGTAGAAGACTTCAAGGTCATCAACAAGGAGCTGGAGAGCTTCGGCAACGGCCTCGCCGACAAGCCGATGATCGTTGTCGCCACCAAGATCGACGTGGCCAATGCTGACAAGCTGAAGAAGCTCAGTGCCCACGCCAAACGCCGCAAGCTCGAGTTCCACGCGATTTCGGCAGTGGCGGGGCAGGGAATCGACGAGCTGAAGTGGGCCATCGCCCGGCGGGTGAGATCTTCACAAGCCGAGTGAACCCCTATGCCTGCCGGTGGCCGGCCACGCGAGTCAAACCTCAATTCCATTGAAGCCAAGCTGCACCGCCGCCGCGAGGAGTTGCAAATCTGCAGCGATGAATGGCTTATTGTGGGGCCGGCCTCCGCACTAGATCCACGCTGCAGCCAGCTGAAATGAGTCCGCGCCCTTCATCCCAAACCGTTCAACGAGTGACTCGGCACGATCTCGCAGCCGCTCGGTCGGCTCCATCTCCTGCCACGTCCGCCGCAGCTGGTCCAGACGAACCACGCCTGCAGGTGCTCCCTGGGACTCAGCGCACCCACTTTGAGCAGGCGGGCAATCGCACCGCGCATCTCCACAGGCGTTCCCCACCATACAACGATCTCGTATCGCTGATCGAGCGACTCGATGGTCGCACTAACCTGCTTGGCGACACAGATGGGAATGAGCGCACTGGAATCCCAGAACGCCTTCTCCATTTAGCGCTCGCCTTTCGCCCAGATCGCCGCTTCCACCGCAACGTCGCGTGGGACATTCCCAGCCGGAAGCCTCCAGAATGCATCCCAATCCATCTTTTCCTTCGCCGGCTTCATTTGCCCCGTCGCAATAAGACGTGCCTCCTCACCCTCTTCGATGGGAGCTGAGGTTGGTGAAATTCGTGCCACTGCAACATCGCGATCGCGAACAATAATCTCCTCGCCATCCCTGACGTATCGCAGATACGCACTGAGCTGGTTCTTCAGCGTCCCGATATTCACCGTCTTCATACAGCCAATCTCGCACAACTTGGCTAACTTAGCCGAATCACCTCGTGCCTGATCATCTAGCGGAGGACGACGTCGCAAAATCGCCACCGACCTCTCGGATGGGGCAATTGGCCACTGATAACTGGCAACTAAGATAACTGGCAACTAAGAACTGACAACTGCATTTACACCATCGCACGTTCCTTCACGGTCAGATACTGGTTCAGAACCGCCGAAGTCAGTTTCTCGGGATCGAGGTCAAGCGTCAGCGCGCCCTGCTCCCTTAACCGTGCCAGCAGGATTTCGCGTCGCCCGGCCATCTCCTGCGCCGCGGCCGCGCGGAACATCTCCTCGACCGTCTTCGGCCGCGCCGTCGCAATCCGCTCCACCTCCGGCTGCGCCATGGCCACAAACAGAAGGACATGCCGCCGCAGAAGCTGTACGGCGCCGTCAATCACCTCCGGCCGCATGGCCGTCTCCGCCAGGTCCGTCACCCACAGAATCAGCGACCTTCGCGGCTGCAGGCGGTTCAGCACCGCCGTGGCGCGCAGATGGTCCGCCTCGCTGGTCTCTGCCTTCACCTGCGCCAGCAGCTCGATCATCTGCCGCAGATGCGACGCGCCACGCCCCGGCAGCAGCCGTTGCTGCACCGTCTGCCCATACGCCAGCAGCCCCACCCGGTCGCCGGAGTACAACGCCAGCTGCGCCAGAGCCACCGCCGTCGAGCACGCGTAGTCCAGCTTTGAATGCGCCAGGGCATCCCGGTTGCCGTCCAGGGCCCCGCTCCCCGCCGCGGGCCGTGACCGCGTCAGGCGCCCGCAGTCCAGCACGATCCACACCGCCTGGCTGCGCTCGGTCTGGTATTGGCGCGTGATGAGGCTGCCCCGCCGCGCCGTCGCCGTCCAGCACACATCGCGCAGATCGTCGCCTTCGCGATACTCGCGCAGGCTCTCGAAGTCGCGTCCCAGTCCGCGCTGCCGCACCTGCCGGAGCTGCATTTCGATCTGCCGGCTGCGGACCAGAAAGATCTGTTGTTCCTCCGTGGTGCGTAGCGCCGGGTACACGCGAACCGTCTGCGTCAGCGGGGCGCGCGCCCACCGCTCCGCCAGACCCAGCGGCGAGCGATACCGCACATACAGCCAGCCTGTCTCCCAGTCGCCCCGCTCCCGCGGCGTCACCCGGTAGCGTACTCGGGCCGGCACGCGCGGAAACGCAGTGACTTTCTGCCGCACCGGCTCCGCCGCCAGTCCCGCCGGCAGATCGTCCAGCAGCCGGCACTCCACGATCACGCGCCCATGATTCTCGATCACCAGCACGATCTCGGTCTCCGAGTCCAGCGCCGGAGCATTACTCCAACTCCGTTCCGCCGTCAGCAGCGAAGCTCTGGGCAGCCGCAAGCCGTCCAGCCACGCCGCCAGCAGCACCAGCCCGTCCCACAGCAGCATGGCGTAGCTCAGTCGCTCCAGGTAGAAGCCGGGGATGAGCAGGAGGAAGCCCGCCGTCAGCAGACCGATTGTGCGCGGCGTGAGGCCGAACGCCAATTTCCGGCGCCGTTCGCAGGCGGCGCGCACCAGCTCGGGATGTAAGGAATGCGCAATCATTTGCAGCAGCTATAACGGAAGATCGAGCGCCATTCGAAGGGCGCCAGTGACTTCGGATAGTTTTCCGCGCGAAAGCGAGCCCACATATCGCGTCAGTGCGGACTTGGGAATGCTCGCAAGATTGTCACAGCAGATCCAACTCGCGTGCTTTAGTCCTTCATCCGGGCCTACGCTCACCTGCGTCGAAAGACCAGTTCCGCTGGTGTAAATCGGAGCGCAAATCACGGTTGGGAAGCGGGAGTCAATCAAAGCCTGTCGGCTCACGATTAAAAAGACGCGGTACTCTTTCGTGTCGCCTGGCGGTTCATGTACCCGGTAGAGCTCTCCTCGTCGCATGGGCTCTCAGTCTTCTGACGAATACTCGATCGGCGCCTGGTAGCGAAGCACATCCATCGCTTCCCGGTTCAGGTAATCAGCATGGGTATTGATGAGTTCCACGTCCCTTGCATTGAGGGCTTCGCGCACCTTCTCCTTAAAGTACTCCCGCAGCACGTTCTCGATAAACGCCGACCGCGAAGTCTTGGAACCGGCACTGCGGTCAATCTCCGCGAGAATATCCGATGAAAGTGTGATTGAAGTCTTCTCTTTCATGCCACCATCATACTACCCAGTTCATTGTCGCGGCACCGGCACCGCGGCCATCACATCCGCCAGCACGCGGTCGGCGTCGAATCCCTCCAGCTCCGCCTCCGGCTTGAGCATCACGCGATGCCGCAACACCGGCTGCACCGCCCGCTTCACGTCGTCGGGAACCAGGTAGTCGCGCCCGTCGAACGCCGCCGCCGCCTGCGCCACCAGCATCAGGCACAGCGCCGCACGCGGGCTGGCCCCCAGCAGCAGGGTGGGCCATTCGCGCGTCCGCCGCGTCAGAGCCAGGATGTACCGGTAAAGCTCCGGCTCGATGCGAATCCGCCGCACCTCTGCCCGCGCGGCGGCCAGCAGCCCCTCCGGAATGGGCTGGATTGACGCATCCTCCAGGAGGCCCGCGCCCGTCCCGCGATGGTGCATTTCGAGGATCTGCAACTCTTCGGCCTCGGCCGGATACGCCACCCGGATCTTGAGGAGAAAGCGGTCCAACTGCGCTTCCGGCAGCGGGTAAGTGCCCTCGAATTCCACCGGGTTCTGGGTGGCGAATACCGTGAACCACACGGGCAGCGGACGCCGCACTCCGTCCGTCGTCACCTGCCGCTCCTCCATGCATTCCAGAAGCGCCGCCTGGGTCCGCGGAGGCATGCGGTTGATTTCATCCACCAGCAGCAGATCGGTAAACACCGGGCCGGCGTGAAACACGAATGCATCCGTTCCAGGCCTCAGGATGGTGGTGCCAAGAATGTCAGCCGGCATCAGGTCGGGCGTGGCCTGTACGCGCTGGAATCCCAGCCCCAGCAGCCGCCCCAGGGTCTTTACGATCAGCGTCTTGGCGATTCCCGGCACACCCTCCAACAACGCGTGGCCCTGGCACAGCACCGCCATCAGCACCTCTTCGATCACCGCCGTCTGCCCGGCGATCACACGTCCCATCTCCGCCCGCGCGTGCCCGATCAGCTGCCGCGTCGCCTCCAGCGATCGTGTCTCCTGCTCCACGGTTTCCCTCTGCCTCTCCATCGATTCCCCGCTCATTCAAGCCCTTTCCATCAACTGGTCTGCCAGCTTATCCGCTGCTCCCTACTCCCTGCTCCCGAATGCCTGCTGCTTTGTCCAGCCTCTCCGTATGTCCTGCCAGCACCTGCACCAGCCGCAGCGCCTCCCGCGGATGCAATGCCTCATCGCCCGCTGCCAGCTCGCACGCCGCGAGATCCGCCTCCAGCGACTCGTCTGCCGACGGGAACCTCCGCCGCACCACCGCCGCCAGTTCCTCAGCGCCCATCTTCTGCACCCGCATCCCGCACAGTTGCAGCGCATGCCGCCGGAACCGCTCCCATGCCACGACTACCGCGGTTGAAGCCGCTCCGGCATTCCTGTAAAGCGACCCCAGCGCCTCAAGAAATTCCAGCGGCGTGGCTCGCACCGGCCCCGGCAGCTCCCGCACCGGCCCGCTCCGCCGGCTGAAGCTGAACAGCACCAGCAGGCCCAGCACCGGCAGCCCGAACTCGAGCATTCGCAGCGCCGGCCCCGCCGCATAACTCCAGTTGGAACGGATTTCCCCGTGCAGCGACTCGTCCCAGTAGAAATGCTTCCCCTCCCGCGGTCCCAGGGAATTCAAGAAGAATTCCAGATTCTGCGCCCGCGTCAGCGACCCGTTCTCGAGCGGGGTCGCACTCGCCCACCACACCGCGTGGCCTTTGCCCCAGTCGTACTCGACCACGGCTGATTGCCCTGCGCAGCCATACTGCACCCGCGCCGCGGGATTGCCTACCTGCCAGGTCGCTTCGGGTACCATCCACACCTCGCCCGACCCCGCCAGCGCATCCAGCCCCTCCGGCTCCAGCTTGCAGGCCGCAAAGCTGAAATTCTGCGGCGGCGCCGCATTCTGTCCGGGGAGCAGGAAGCCTCCCCAGAAGCCCGTCGACAGCACCCGCCCGCCCTTCTCCAGGATCTCCCGCACTGCCTTCATGTCGTCCGGCTCGCGCGTAAACGGCTCCGCAAAGATCACCACCGTCTGCGGGCCGGCCTGCGCCGCCAGCTCGCCGAGGGGGCGCTCCCACCGCTCCACCGGATAGCCCACCCGCCCCAGCATCTCGTAGGCCGCCAGCGCCCCATGCCGCCCCGCAAGGTACGACGAGGGGAGCCGGTTGTCGTTGTTGTCGCCGTTGGGCAGCAGAATTCCGGTCAACACCGCCAGCACCAGAGCTGCGCTTACCGACCAGACCAGCAGGCGGCGGTCCTTCGAATCCAGCGAGGGCAGAAACCACGAGGGCGTCTTCATCGCTGGCTCCCTTGCGTCCCGGCTGGCGCGGTGGCCGAGGCGCCCTCCAACAGCCCTTGAGCCAGCTCCTCTGCCCGCCGGTAATCGCTCTCGAACGCGTCGCGGCCTCCGTACCAGGTCCACTCGAACTCCCGCGTCAGCGCGCCCAGCCCGGCGTTGCGGGGATCTTCCCCGGCCACCAGAGCCAGGTACTCGCGCGGCGTCCGCGCCCGGTCCGCCGGCCATAATTTCTTCGACTCCAGCCTTGAGATCGCCGCCCAATAGAGGAAGTGAATTGCCTCGCGCCACTTCCGCCGTGCCGCTGCCTCGCGCGCGTCCTTGAGCCACAACTGCCAGTCGCGCGCCGAGGCCGCTCCAGACGCCGGCGCTTCGCCCTCGGGAACCAGCCGGACTCGCCAGCGCCGCTCCAGTTGCAGCAGGGCCCACGCCAGGCCCACGCCGACTGCGAGCAGGAATCCCCAGATCAGCACACGGCCCACCCACGCCGAGCGCACCTGCAGCCTGCCCAGGCCTTCGAACAGCTTGTTCAGCCAGTTGCCCACCTTCTCCAGTGCGCTCTCACGCCCGTCAGGCTGCTTCAGGTTGCGGAACTCCGGCCCCGCAAGCACGTCCTTCAGCACCGCCCGTTCGTTCGTGTGCGAGGCCGCCGCGCCCGGCGTCTGGTTGGCCTGCTCCAGATCCCCGGCAAGCCGCTCCTCGGCGTCCTTGAGAAGCTGCGATGTCGAGAGCACATCCGAGTTCGCGCTCTCGTCCTCCGGCTTCGGCGAGGCGGATCCGGACGGAGACCCTGATTTGGATCCGGACTGGGATCCGAATGGGGAAGCCGACGTTGAGCTGGGCTGAGTACTGGGCTGGGAATCGTTCGCGGCCTTCACTGCCTGGTCGGGTTCCTCGGCCTGCGAAAACAGCAGCCGCAGCCACCCGTACCGCACCAGGCGCCGCTCCGGCTGCGCGCCGGCGTTCCACGGGACCCGGTCGTCCTTGCCTACCAGGGTGGGATCGCAGCTGGCCAGGTCGCGCCCCTTCGCGCACGCCTCGGTCAGCGTCTCCAGCTGGCGCAGATGGGCGCGGTACTCCTCCAGCGACACATCCTGCCACTTGCCCGAAGGCTGCCCCGGGTTCGACTTCAGCGCCTGGGCTCGGGCCAGCCCCCCGCCGCAAGCCAACGTTAATGCAAGGGTAGTCACCGCTGCGCGTCCCAGGCGCGCGCCGCGCTTTGTCAAAGGGCACGGCTTCAGAGGCTTCAGAATGCCGCCTCGCGGGGGCTTTTCCGCAGCCTGTTCAACCCCCGAGGCATGCTCGATGGATCGCCTCACCCACCTTTGCAGAGTCATCACGCGCCCGCTTCCTCCACCGGAACCGGCGCAACCTCCGGAGCCGCTGCGCTCTTCGCCTCCGGCAACACCGTCATCCCTGCGGACTGCAT